>Ga0307513_10000455_pt1 | contig 58997 bp, 60 predicted proteins | sample 15_EM_MG_FD_202174 | JGI IMG/M metagenome (GOLD analysis project Ga0307513, IMG submission 202174) | Populus trichocarpa ectomycorrhiza microbial communities from riparian zone in the Pacific Northwest, United States - 15_EM | ecosystem: Host-associated > Plants > Roots > Unclassified | place...
TGATCTCAACTCACCTAATACTCTTTCGATTTCTACTTTATGATGCTCGGGCCGATAGTAGACAATTTCAAACCTGTATAGGGCTTCGCATCGTAACCGTAAACATGCGGCTATACGCAAGCTATACTGTGCAGCTTTTGAGAACAGAAAAAACAGGGGATCGAGACGGAATCCACGGATTGTCGGAGGAAATATCTGGGAGTCATTCGACGGGCACCTCGCACATCCTCACCTGATGTATCGGAGCCACCGTCGACGTTAAACGCGCTCCATAGGTCCATCTGTTCTAGGTTGGAACTTGACCATCGATTGGCATTCGACTTGGAGGCGAATTTTTTCCGTTTACATTTCGGTTTAATTATCGAATATGATATGAATGAATGAAGGTCTTTTGGGCGCACCGCCTGTGAATATCTCTGAAAAATCTTATGCTCCCAATTTCAAATTTGGACGTCTACCTGCTAGCAGGAGCCTTCTCATCACAGGCATCGTCGCTCCTACATTTCGAAAATCGATCATCGCCAACTATGGTCGCATTAACCCGACTGGCTGAGGTTCTCGCCGTAGACTTTCTTAATACTTGGTGAAGATCAATGTGATCAGTGGGTGTGTTTGAGCTACAGATCTCTGTAACTGGTCAATGTCAGGTAGGATCTTTCATTATCTTTTTTCTTTCATTGATGAGATCATACATAACTCTCTCCTTAGCTCCAATTTTATTTCTGGTGCAACCATGATTCCTCGAAATGAGATTTGGGCATTCGATCTCGCAGTTGCACGGGGTCTAGGTGCGATCCGATATCGTTCGTCATTTCCATTTGTCTATCTCGCGATTTATGTGGTTCCTAGTTTCTTTGAAAGAAGTTCATGAAGGTTCACAATGCCATTTGGCTTCATTTCTATCCCTGCGTGCTGGTATGAAATCGTCCGATTATGGACGGGTGTGGAAGCCCAGCATTCTCGCACCTATTTTCGTTCTGAAACCCCTGCTTCAATTGCGTTATTGTTCCAGTTCCCCACTTAGCCTCCACTAAGTTGTGCATTTGTATGAAGAATGCGAGGGAATCGGGGTTAGACGTTCTCTGTTTCCCTCTCTCTATTCCCTTTCTTTTCATTTCCTATTCGAATTTCACAAATAGGTCATTTTCCGAATCGCCTCGCTACCGGGAAGTACGTCAATCCTCCCAAACACTTGTGCTCCAGGCGTTCAGTCGCTTATATGTGTTTAGGAGGTATTTTTCATGTGCGTTACTACGTGCTGCCTGCGCGAGGCGTATGGGTCACTTAGAACCTCCTGTCTTCTAGACCAGCGGGGATGTCCTCCTGTCACGATGGCGTTGACTTTGCTTACAATTTTGATTTGATTTTACTTATGGTTTCAGTTATTTATCTGATCCCTCGCTCGCCGCACTCAAGCTATGATGCAACATATCCAGTTCGCGGATAGTTTTGCAGTTTTCTTCTCGCCTTGGAGTCTTAGACCTACGTTTAACTTCTCTAAAGTAATCGCCTGCGTTGCGCCTGCTTCAAGTTCGTGGGAATATTTCTCCCAAAATGGAAACTTAGTGACGAATTGAACCTTTGCTTCCTTTGCTTCCTCCAATACCTTCAACCTCTCTCTGAACCTCAAACGTCGCCAAGATCTTCCCAATTTTACCTGAAATTTATCACGGCGAGAAAATAATCTGACCAATGCAATTCCAGATACTGATGCAAGGTTACAGATCAATCGATCATCGATCATGCCTTGGCCTCTTCCATCCACCGTACCTCACCTCTTTCTGTCAAACCTACAGCCCTCTGAGCCTGAGGTTGATCTCATCCTGAATATCATATCGGAAGTCAAGTTATACATGGGCCATATTACAAAACAACTGGAAATCCACCCCCAATATCGCGTATTGAAAAACCAACTTCGAACATACGAAAATTACCTCATCCGTCATCAGTCCATACTCTCTCCACTGCGTCGCTTTCCTCCTGAACTTCTCTGCTACATTTTCGAATTCTTCGCTCCATCGCGGTCATACATTAATACGCCCGATAACCATAGTCGTTGGTCGGAATTACCATGGAGCCTATCTCAGGTCTGTCATCGATGGAGAGGAATTTCTTTATCCATGCCCTTACTTTGGACCAAAATCCCTTTGCTCGTTCCGTTAATGAGGCATACCATAGACCCATCCTTCCTACAGTTCTACACCGGCTTTCTCCTAAGGTCAGCTGACCAACCCATCGATGTTTTTGTGACTGTCTCCTCGTATGGCGACAAAATATACACGGAGATAAAATGGCACCCTGCAATCGCAATCCTCGTATCCCATTCCTATCGATGGCAACATCTAAGTATCGTATCCCGCTCCTCCACTCATGTTCTCCGCGCCTTCCGCCGTATTAAAAAACGGCTCTCGACTCTTCGAACGTTGAGTTTGGAACTTAACCGCGAGGCCTACCTTGATATATTCCAAAAGGCTCCAAAGCTATTGCAGGTCCGACTCATCGGAATATCCCCTGAGAGGATCACCTTACCATGGAAGCAGCTCGTTCATTATAAGGGAATGTACGACCAAGCGGATGCTACCATACCGCTTCATTCGGGTCGATCATTGGAGACCTTGGAACTCCAAAGGTATTCATACGTCGGTTCCTTGGAACGCGTGCAGTCGTTACCCATTGTGCTTCATAATCTCGTTGGATTAAAGTTATGTAAGATTTCTGAGGATGTTACTACGCACCTGCTGCGGAGATTGATCATCCCCGTTATCGAAGAAATTGCAATTTTTGACGTAGCCGATCCCGACCGTGACTTTGACGACCCCATTCCATTAACTCCACTGTTGACTTCCATGATCAGTTGTTCGACAACGGCGTGTGTCTTGCAGAGGCTTTCCCTTGGGGAGAGTAGTTACCACCCCGGAGAACTTATTGCCCTCCTTCGCCTAACACCTTGCCTCGTATTCTTTGACGTCAAGTTTCCACCACTCGACGATCTCGTTCACCTCAGTGTTATTGATTCGATAGGAGGGTCATCTCTAATCGTTCCATTGTTACACACTCTAGTGATCACTAGTGACTGGAGCTACAAGGATCATACCACAGCTGCTGTCATGAACCAGCTTGCGAGGAAACGATGCAGAGAAACAATTGGACCTCCAATCAATACAGGTGCTTCCGAGCCTCCACACCTACTACAAACATCATTTACCGTCCCACTCCGAATATTTCGCATGGACTTCCCCACAGGCGTATCTAGGTTTGAGGCGCAAGGTGTCCTCAATGGATGGCCATGTGAAACTTGCGAACACTGCTTGGAGGAGAGGTTGTTTGTTGATTGGGGTTCAGAGTTACAGACGCTTTTCCCTCATCTGATACCTCGAGGTGTAACATTCATCCCCTCCGACAGCTTCAAGAAATCGATGGAGTTGTTGACAAGTGTACAGAAGATTATGGCGTTTAATAAGGCGATGTTGAATCATAAACTTCAAGAAGTTAAACATCTTTTCGTGTGTTTGATGCGTTCTTTCTCCTGTTCGGATTACTTGTTTCGAACTGATAAAATGATTCCTCTCGCCAGAAATTCAGGGTGCTGTTATACCTCGACCACCTTTCTCATTTACGCACTCCTAGTCCTATCGTAGAGGAAATAAGTGTAGAGGAAATAAGGAATCAAGCCTCATCTGTCCTCCAAATATGGCGACGCCAGGTTATCCTAGGGTTCAGTGACCACCACCGCTGGGTTAAGGCTGTAGGGCTGGCCAATACCTTGCGTTATATTCCGACATGCGAGTGTAAGTGCCGCTGTTTTCTTCTAAAAATACTTCCCTCAACTTAACACGTGGTATTATAGTGGACATAATGACACCCGAGGCGGTGATGAACGCAGTCATCTGTGGGGTTTCCTTTGGGACAGAGGAGGTTAGGGAACGTTCAGAGTTATCCCCGCTCCCGTCCAGGTATAATGAGCTGCCATATGTCTTCATGTACTGAACCTCTTGACGGTCCATTCGCTTCTGAGATATCTATATTATCCTCGTCCTACAAACGGGCTTTACACCTACGAGTAACTAGAATAAGCTCTCCCCCTCTAACGGTCTTCAGAGAGTTCAAAAGTTGTCCGACTTTGATACGTAAAATCCGCGACGAACCATGGGGTGTTGACGTTCGGCGCGTTGTTGCGTAGGTGGGGTTGTCATCTGCAGCACTGTCTTTATGGGCGCCCAATTCACATTCAGGATGACTAGATCACTATCGAAAATATTGAGGTTGAGGTTGGAAGGTCGAGACAAAGCCAAGGAGCCTGAGGGAATTTGAACTAGCTTTATTCTACTAGATTATTACCCGTCCATTGCAAATAGCTGTTCCCTTCGGGAAGTTTTAGAATTTCAAATCCCTACCTTATGTATACTTTTGGGGTTCCAAATCTAAGGGCAGAATTTCGAAATTCCAACATTTTATTAGGCAGACACGCCTGTTTGCAACGAAGGGCTGTGTATGAGGTGTCGTGAATCTCGCATTGGGGAAAAATAACTGAGGGTATTACAATGAAGCGATGCCACCACCTAAATTCAAGGGCAGCCCAAGGAATAGATGGAAATTCCCCGGCCCGGTGGGAGGTGTAACATCTTGCCTTGGAGTGTGAAGTGATCCCCTGGTTTTGCGCCGCAGAGGATTCATTCGCCTTCGGGGCAGATTGGTTCGTCGCAGAGGTCGTAGAGTTGGAAGGTGTCATCAGGGTGGGTGCTAATCGCTAATTGACGGTTAATGGCAAGAGATAAAAGTAGAAATTAGGGTTTGGGTTTGGTCTTGCTTGAGGACTGTAGAATCACACAACAACGATATGAAAAAGGAGAATCGGCTCATGACCGGCCAGCGCCAGGGACGTTCCTTCGCTCGCGGCGGGGACCGCGCTCAGGGACGGCGACAACGGGGGTGATCATGTTGATGGCAATGGAGTCAAAGTTGAGCGAATCGAGGAGGGCCCGAAGAAGGAAGAGAAGAGCTTATGAGATTTTGTTTTTTGGGAAAAGAAGAGTGAGGCGCACCTTGGTATCACTGTCAACTTCCAACCCAGTCGCCGATGTACCGAGAGCAGAGACTTCAGGGAGGTAGTTGTCTTTGCGCTCACGTTCCGCCTCTTAGAGCCCAAAATAAATGCAACAGAAGGGGGCGACGTTGGATACACTTCATCAAAGGGGTGGTAAAGCCGGAGATTTTGTTGAGCAGACGCTTTGAGGGAACGATGCTTAGCTTGTAGTGATGAATTCCAGGGTAAGATTCATAATATCCTCCGTATTCCACCGATGGTATGACAGCTACGCATGACTTTATCGACAATTCGCTTGTTGGTGTCGAGGGTCAGGCGGGGGTAGCTGTGCGGCGTCGATCAGCTTAGGGACTGTTGGGAGATCGAGCACGCTCACTATTTTTCGATCAGGACGCGGGAAGCCCTCTTGGTGGTTTAGGTACGAATGCGACCTGAAATGTAGGGTCAGCACCTCGAGCTGATCGTTTCATCTAGCGAGCTCACCATGTTGAATTTATGTAAACGCTTCCAGATCATGATAAGATAAGATTTTCTTTAGAGGCCGCGATGCCGACCAAGGAACGCGAACATGTGACTGCCTGATCATGACAAGTATGTACGTCATGTTGACCTTTCCTTGCCCAATCACTCCGTCCACTCCCAACCTGCAGGTCTTTATGCGACGCCAAGATCCGTGCTAAACGCGAAGGCTGACGCTGAAGCAGAATGTGTGTGCATTCCCTACGCACTCCCCTCAATCTCTGCAGGTCCAACTCAACGAGAGTTGCACATCCATGTTCTCGCTCACCATAACCCACAACTCTTCGTTCAGCAGGCAATGCAACCTTGATGATATCGAGAGTGGCTAGGAGCGGCAGTCGGTAACTATTCACAGGCTATCGCCAAGATATTTACAGCTTATCCTACTTGACAGCGATCGGCTGAAGATCAACAAGCAAAAATGGTGGGCAATGACACTGGGGATTACCGTAAGCACATGAACACTGCAATGGACCACTAACTTACCGCTTTTTTCTTCAAAAGGGCGCATCGACGGCGGCACGAGTTATGGTAAGCGCAATCAAAAGTGATCACAACAGGGGGGCACTTTACACATGCGCCATCCACAACCGGCGTCGGGCGAACTTGATGAGGGAAGATGCGAACTTTAATCAGACTGTCAGTGGGGTTTTGAATAGGCACTGAAACTAGTAAGCAAGGACATATGCATGTCAGGATGCATGGTAACTTACTTTCCTCAAAGGAAACATCAACGACGACAAACCTAGCTCCAAGATTAGCGCATTCGACAATTTCAAGGACACGACAGGGGCCTACCTTACACCGGGCCCCGGTGAACTCGAGGATTTGAACATTCAGTCTCCAGCGGTTCACTCTGGCAAAGAGGTCGGGAGCCAACGCCATAGGCCACATCGACGAAACGATCGATTAGGACGACGACGAACATTCAAGATCGATAACAATAGGTGCTCCACACCGGGAAAAATCGACAAGAGACCCGCAACAGGGAACTGGGAATGGGTTAACGAAGCTCGCTGGCAAAAGGGCCGTAGTCGCTTACTGCCTCTTTTCTTCACAGCACACATCAGCGGTGGGTTGGCCGTTGGCGCCTTCAGGAATGATGACGCGAGCCGCGTACCTTACAGAAGCGGGACCCACATCTGGCGAACTCGAGGAGAGAGTGGGATGAGTCACGGTGAGCTACAGGTCGGGAGATTGATTAAACATGGTCCACTTACTTTGTCATAGGTCACATCGATGAGACAACGATGAACGGGGTTGAGTGGCGCCTATGCTAACATCCACAACCGGTGAAATTGAGGTGAGATGCGGGGAAAGGAAGTGGCAGGTTGGCAAAGGAGCTGTGGTAAATGAATCAAAGTGAGTAAATGTCAATCTCAGTGGGAACATCTACTTACCACTCGTCGTAGGACACAACCGCTAGGACGATGATGAGCACCAACGACAATGCAAAGCTGACTGTTTGCGACAGCATTAACGAAGCTGGCTGTGGGGAACGAAACGAGGAGAGCAACTGTCAATGTCAGGAGGCTTACCACTGCTTTCCTTCATTTTAGGACGCTAATACTAGGACCTCTCTTTAGGCAATAGCCCTTTTAGGGAAGCTGTGGATCTGTGGTATGACGCTACAGGGGATCTGGAGTAGTATGATCCTAGGCAACGACGAGGGGTGGGCGTTGGTGATTAAGAGAAGAACGATGGCGGCGACGAAGGCTGGGATGACAAATGGTGAGTGTTTGCTTTGATTCTTGGGTTGGGTGTTGACTTCCGCGGTCATTATCGTAGGTTCGACGCCGCCATTTATGGCTGCTGACAATCATGGGCTGGATTATTAACTTGTTCTATGTCCGGGCTTACTGAGGTTAGCCATGACGCTTCCAGGGCCCGATCAGAATATGCGATGTGAGTTGCTTTTGGTTCGCTTTTTCATTAACTAACCGCCTGCCTCTAGTGGCTTGGCACATGGACAATGGGCAACCTCGCTCGCTTACGATACTCAGCGACGACAAGACTCATAAGATGTCACCAGCTTCCCAAAACAAATGAATGCTGATGGCCTCGGCCCCAAAGCCACCCTTCACTCCGCTGCATCGCATCCGCAGTGCAACTACAAAATTTCCTGGCTCTCTGGACTTGCATCGTTGACTCGTTGGAGAGTTCGAGGTGCATGGGGGCCGGGGATCACGTAAGCTAACGTGAGTGGAGCCCTCATTTAATCGACATCAAAAAACGTGGCAACTGATACAGTGCTTTCGTAAATTCCTAGACGTTTCGCAACTTTACCGTCAACGATTGAAATGCAGAAGAGAAAATATCTTGTGAGTTCCTCATATTACTCATTTGTGGTCTTCGTGAATGACATATATGCTACGTTGATTCTCTTGAAGTTGGTGAGTTCTAGATCTCAGACATTACGACGGTCGAGCTAAAGCGACTGGTTCTTTTTGTATCAGCGCGTTCGACAATCCCAAACACAACCTAAAATATTAACGTTGCCACTAGAAGTTCTAGTTGAGGTGTTGAAACTGGTGGATTGCAGAGATGTCCTGCATTTGAGACAGGTAGGTGTGGTCTATCGTAGAACCTATTATCTGCTTACCGAAGCTTTTAGACATGCAAATATCTATCACAAGCAACGACGGCGAAATCTACCTGGGTGTACTTTTTCAATACATTCAACGCGGCTACTCCATCGGCAATATGCCTCGAGCGGCCCATGGATTTCTACAGCTCACGGGAGCTCGAATATCTAGTAGTGCGACGGGAGAACGAAGAAGTTAAATGAAAAACGCGGGACAGACTATCCCCCGTTCTTACCCGTTGGCTTCCCATTGATAATTCTGGTATCGGCACTTTTACTCTGATCAACGGGGGACGATGGCTGTTGACCGCATGTTACTATGGCTCTGTCTCATATTATGATTTAGACACTCAAAATCCAGTGAAAAGGCTCTTGATACCGAAAATCAGAGAGCGGATTGAGTCCTTTAATTCTGTGGCGATGGCCGTGGACATTGACGATGAATCCGGTGTACTCTCATTCAACCTTGCGTTATATTTGGAAAGAATCGGGGGTGGTGGGCCTTTTTTATTCTCAAAAATTTTAATCTCGACATGACTAGTATTTCTAGGGTACCGGAAAGCTCGAACACAGATCGTTCAAGTATGGCGTGTAACTCTCCAACTCGATGACCAAAATCATGGAACGCATCTCTCGGCGACGCATCTGTCCACTTTTCCTCGCGAAAATTATGGTTTATTTCGTTTCATTTCTCTTCTTGGGAGATCTATTGCCTTCGGAGTTGCATCAGATATGAGCAGCTATCATACAACTTCTTATATTGCTATAGTTGACTGGGCCGAGGCCAACATTCAAAGTCAGGCACATCGGGGCTGCGCCGCATTGAAGTTATTATATCCGAGGAAAATCATTCGGCTTGATTCACAACCAGTAAGCGGATTCATCGGCTCGCGATTTATTCGTAAATAACACAAAGATGAACAGCTTTGGATGCGACTACTCCCAGGGGAAAGGTTATTTGTTAGCTCGATCTACAAGTTCAATCTTTATTATACATCCGTCATTCAAGCGACCACCAAAATTCCAATCAACATTCCTCAATGGCCTTGGCAACCCTTGAATACCTGGGAATCCAATACAGTGTTAGGCTATCCACAAAACGTTTCCCAGCTGTATTGTTGCAGGAATACGAACACCCTGAGGCTTGTTTTCAACACCAATAGAGCTGTTCACGGCATCATCATTTCTTGCGACGGCGACATCAGCCTCAAGCCCAAAATTATCATGTTAAAGAATCTCAGGTACAAAAATTGGGCATCTTCTCTTGGGTATAATAGCGCAATTGGGAACGATGGCGCATCTCGTATTCGAATGCTCCATTATTCATGGCCCGATGATTCTGGGCGTCCAGTTGGTCCCTCAAAGTCCCTTATTGTCAAATATGGCAAGGGGAAGTGGAGTGAAGAAGAATCTCCTGCTTTTGATGAAGGGTCTGGACGAATGGTGGCAGAAAGCAGTGGCGATGAAATTCTAGTATACGATTTTTCAGAATTCCAAACATGTATCTAGCTAACTCGAACACCAATAATACTCAATTATGTTGATCAAGACTTAATTATAAGGGAAGCATATAAATATGCGTACCTGTAAGCAGACAGGAGGCCTGGGATTGCAAAACTAAACCAAAAACAAGGACCCTTCGCTCGATCGGCCGGGGGCATTCTTCTTCATCATAAACACTGCGGTATTCGGGACCTAATAATATTCATAACAAAATACGGGTCCTACTTGTTGACTAAAACTATTAGGAATTTTCAATGGGTTTATGAGGTCAATGTGAGGTGCTCCTTTTCCATGATACCCGGAAACACAAATTCTTTACTGTAAGCTGTCTCGAGATTCATTCCACCTTCATCAAATCATCAATGATCATGGAGATTCCATTTCATCCAGATATTTTCCAAAGTTATTTGCCCCTTTGCCCGTCGTGACCACACGCTAACACTGCAGAAGCACCGAGCTTTAGTAGTAAGTATGGCAAGTATGTCTTGTATCCCTAATGGTATTAATTGTCAAGTAGGTCTCCTGGTTTTTTATTAATAATATTAGGTTCTATACATTGTACCATACATCCATTGACGTTCCCAACCCCCTTGCTCGATTCCAAGCTGTTTTCTTATCATTATGCTATACATAACTAGATCCCAAATTATGGGTAAAATGGACATAGATTTCATCAAATAAAATCATTATTTTGACATTAGGTGCTATATCATAAATTATAAGAAGGGCGGATGGGTTTTCCTGCTGGGCGGTGTACTCAACGCCCAGTTATAGACACAATATAAACCTGGAGGGATACGCGACGCGACGCGGCGGCGTGGTCACTTTTGGACCTTGGTCCACATGCTACACGTGTACCATTGGTTGGACGGTGGGAAGTTCCGCCGTTCCATGAATGTGCTCCTACCACTGGCAACAAAGCCAACAGCCCTCAACCGAAAATAATTTATTTGTATATTGGGTGCTCATACAAAATTCAACCAGCGCTTACCAAAGGATCTGGATTTCTGGGAAACGCCTCATCTTCTGAACCTATCAGCATACCATACCCTTCCGTAGGAACACCTTCCACTTGTCCAGCTGCCAGCATCATTCCTGTAGATTCTCATTGCCAAATAAGGGGAGTTGCTGATATCGGTTACCATTTCAAGTGTCTTGCATTTCTCTGCAATCGCCCGACTCGAAGCGTAAAAGGCCTCGCGGTTGGCAGTAGTCCACGAGGCAAGGGTGGTAACACTCTGCCAGCTGAGGTGCGAGTTTTTCCTATTTAATTTTTTGTCAAAATTTCAAAAGCATTGCCGTGGCCTGAACTCCGGCGACGTACCACTGTTAGGGGATGCAATGGTATTCCATGAAGACATAACTCATTGAGATTTGGTGCTCCCCTTACAATGGAATGGATATAGGTATCGCCAGTCCTCACATCATTGATTTTACGAGGTTAGAGGACACGTTATCGCGGACTACACTCTGGGAATTACAAGGACTAATAGCTACTTGCAAGGCAAAGGCGACTGATAAGTATGGAGGGATGAGGATCAGCAGCATTGGTGTTAAACCCGGATGGGAAAATAGCAAGTACAAGGTGGAAAGGGGATTTAGGTTCCTTTTACTTCGAATTACTTATGTTCATCCTTAACGGTTTTCGCAGTGGTTTTACCGCTCGTGCTCGTGAACTGCGCTGAGGAGCTGTACCGCATAGGTGAGAAGGCCTTTTCGATGAAGCGATTTTTTTTGTTAACACGAAGTCTTAGGAATATACCAACCAAACCTATTTCGAACTCTTCCAAACCGCTCTAGCCTCTCGTCTCCTCGAACTCATCAACATTTTCGACTCGGAGAAACAACTGCCAGGAAGCATCATCCGTTCTCGACAGCCTTCAGGGGACAAAAGCACCGCCGTGTCTGGTCTCGGATCCAGGTCAGCGAATATTTCCAAACCGGAAGATGCGTCAAATGCTAGTAAAAGACATGAAGAGATTCGGTTTTAAGCTCGAAGCCGTGAGAGGAGACTTGCCTTTGATCAAACTTCGAAGAGTGCTAGCTCGGCCCCCAGGCTGTAGTTAAAACACCTGTATCCGGACTGGTGCCATTGGATTTGTTCTGTGTACCATTTTGCGTAAGTCATCCTTCGTTTTTTTTACTCTTTCAATTGCTTAAGCAAAAAGGGTAAAATGAGAAAAGAGGAAAGGGAGATGACAGAACAATAACCAATATATTCAAAATCAAGAAATGAAAGGATTGTCTAAACGATAAATGAAACGAAAAAAGAGCACGTCATAGGGGATGCACGTCCTTCTCGCAAGTGATCCCTCTTGCCATGCAAGTTTCATAACTTGGTTTTCATTGAAGCAGCATCCCACGCTATTGCGTAATAAGGAAAAAAAAGGATACGAGAACGCAGGGCGGGGGTGCCATGACCAGTCGCGAACCAGTGACTCGGAACACGAAACCCAAGGGAAAAAAAGAACCTCCCTGCCAACCCGCTCGCTTGCGAAGCGCCTAGCCGAGAACTGGACACGAGAAAATCCCACAATGTCAATTCTCTTGACACTCGCTTGACTATTTCCCCGCCCCACCGACAGCATGTTGTCATGTAAAAAAAGAGGAAGGAGGACAAATGCGCAGGCGCCGCCAGGTCAATCAAACCAACCGTGGAGTGGGACAAGACTGCGGATTGGTAATTCGTCGCCCGTTCGATAGCGCTGATTTGGGGATGAGGGAGTATACGAAAAAGAAACAGCAGCAAAGCGAGCAGCTGATACTGCTTGGCCTTTTTGTTGAATTGGCCAAACGTCGCCGCTAACGGTCATCCAATCACCGACAACACGAACGAACGACCAGCCAATTCGCGTATCCAAATCCAACACATTGGGGGAAACAAACAAGAAGTGGTGGAACCAGAACGAGACGAAACAGAGCACAAGGGGAATTCTCGAACCAGATCATAAACAAAGAAAATTCCAAAACCAAAAAGGAACAAGGTAAGGTGACAAACTCACCAGGTGTATTCGGGAATTTGGTCTTTTTCGTCGGAGCACCGGTCACCATGGGTGCGAAAACGTGTGTCGTTAACAGTACCTGACTCCCCGAACTACCTCCCGCGATGCTGCGCATCGACCCGGGAGCAGACTGGCTCGCCGGGTATGCAGGTGGGTACGGGTTATTACTTGTGGGCACAGGTGGAGACATATTTAGCTGAGGACTCCCGTCACCCCTTTCCCTGTCTCTCTCCAATCCCCTCGCACGACGATGCGGGGACGAGATCGACGAAGACCCACCAGGTTGTACACCTAGATGCTGTTGAGATTGTAGGTGCTGATACTGAGGTGGGTACCCAGCGGCACCGCTATTGTTAGCGGCTGCGACCTCGTCTGCGGTGCTGGCTTTAATATTATCATCTCGTCAACGTCCATGGAGCTAGCAGACGAATGGCTCCCTGATCATGAATGACTGGAGCTTTCGTGCGGGGGTAGAGCAAGAGAAGAGCCGTAGAGGCGGTCTATGATACGTGGTTCCGGTTGTTGCTGTTGCTGTAGTTGTTGTTGGCGGCTGTTGGCGATATGTTGTTGTGATCGTGCTCGATAGGCGTCACTATATTCGCCGCGAGTGTCCGAGGGAGATTGAACTTGTTGTTGTGTGTACGCAGTGTACTGTTCTGAACATAATTGTCAGCCGTCGTGAACTATAAGCGACAGAGAATAAGGTTACTCACATATATTAAAGGATGGGATCAGCCAGCAATCTGAAGGAAACATGTCAGATTTTTTTCTACGACGGCGGATAATCAGAGAGATTACTCACCGAGGCGAAAATGGGATAAAGGACGAGATTGAAGAATAGCTAAGAGAAATATCTCAGTTTTCGCATACAACACTCAATAACGGGAATGTCACTCACCGAAGCATAACAAGAGATGGGACCAGCCAATTATAAGAGAACTGAGAGAAACATGTCAGTTTTCCTGTACAACTTCGACTGATGGGCGATTACTCACCGAGGTGGAAGTGAAATAAAATCAAGATGCAATAATATCATAAAGGGGGAGATCAACGGTCATAAAATACTGAAGGAAATGTCTCAATTTTATTGTACAACATTGATCAATGGGAAGGTAACTCGCCGAAGCAAAAGATAAAGATGGGACACAAAGGATCTGGGAGAAACCTAGTCAGTTTTATTGTACGCCGTCGAATAACTGAGATATTACTCACTGAGGCGAAGATGAAACAAAGGAAGAGATCAAGCAGCGATTGTGCAATGTCTAAAAGAAATTTATCTCAGCCCTGTGTACAGGTTTAATAAAGCGAGTCACTCACGAGTAAATGAATAACAACATGAAAATACATTAAAGGAAAAGGTAGGAATCAATAGCCGATCACACCAGCCAGCGAATGTGATATATCTGATAGAAATATATCAGTTTCATGTACAGCACTGAATGGCGGGAATGTTACTCACCAAGGCAAAAAATAAAATCAGCGATTTTAAAGCATCTGAGAGAAATATAGCTCAGTTCTTGGTTGCAGCGCTGAATCATGGGAATGTTACTCACCGAAGCAAAAAAATCAAAGACGGGAACAGCCAGCGATTGCAAGAAATCTGAAAGAAATACATGTCAGTTTTCATGACAGTGCTGATTAACAGGAAGATTGCTCACCGAGGCAGATGGTAAAAGATGGGGCAGCGGAATATCTAAACAAAGATCTCTCAGTTCCAGTGTATAAGCTTAATTAAGTGAATTACTCACGAATACCGAAACGAAAATGCAATAAAATAAATAGATGACAAGGTATAGATCAGTAAACCGAGCGGAAATGAAGTCCAGGACGAAAGCAGCCAAAAATTGTGGCATGTCTGAGAGAAATATCTCAGATTTGTGTACAGCACCGAACAGGAATGTCACTCACCAACAAAGATGGGAGCAGCCGGTGAATATAAAAGGGCTGAGAAAACTTGTCTCAGTTTCCTTGCACATGGTTGAATAACAGAGAGATTGCCCACCGAGGCAAAAAAGTGAGATACAACAACATAATGATAAGCCAGCGGTCATAAGATATCTAAATAAATACGACTTAGTTTGTGTTGTACGACGGCTAATAACGGAGAGATGACTTACCGAGGCGAATTGACGCCAGTGTGATGAGGGATGGTAAGATACCTAGAAAGAAATATATCTCAGTTTTTGCGTACAACTTTAAAATGAAAGATAAGTACCCACCCAATAAAAACGAATTATGAGACGGATATACAATAAAAGAAATAAATGACAAGGTATAAATCAGTAAACCAATCACAAAGGCGGATTTTTAAGAATCGAAGACTTACGGTGTCAGAATAGGATGAGCGGGGTTCTCTTCCTCGTTGATCCTCCAGGCTACCGCGAGATCGCTTGCTAGGCAGCTGGGCGGCGGCGTACATGCTATCGATACTGGGAGTCCGTGGTCTTCGCACGCCGGTGCTTGACGGAAGGCCACCGCTACTCACGGGTGTCGGATTTGGAATCGGGTGGGGCGGAAGCGGCAATCCTACCATTGGGGGTGCCCGCGATGATGGGCGGCGCGAAGAAGAATGCGAAGAATGCGTCCTGAGAGGCATGTTATTCGATGGGGCCATACTCTGGGATACTGGCCCCTGGGTGCTAGGTGGTGAGAAAAATGGTGTATGTGATATAGAGAGCGAAAACGGTCCGCCATGGGCCTCGTCGCTAAGGCGTGTGCGACTAAACGCGGCTCGGGCATCAGTGGCAGTGATCACGCGCGCTGAGCTCGAGTGTTGTCAGGTAATCGTCGAGCTGTCTCCAAGCATCGAGAGCCTCGCGTCGTCGTGTTGCTGCTTCGTCTCGCGCACTTTCCGCCTCTATAATCCGCTTCTCATATTCCTCCACGACTTTGCGCATGTCTGGGTTTTTGGGAACATCGCCGAGATCGATGGACCCGGTGCCATTCGACGATGATGGTGTGTCAGCGACTTTTAGTATGGAGAGGATCCTGTCGGAGTGGTCGGCGCATTTTCGTTCGACTGCCAGGTCCCTGCGGAGGGCCTCTATGTCGCGATATGCGTGGGAAAGCATGTTGGCGAGCTGGGCATTGGAGTGATGCGGCAACGACGGGGCGGCGGGGGCCGGTGACACAGAGTCAGTATTTTTGAGAGGACGTGGAGAAACGTCCATCATAGTTGTGGAAGTAGAAAATCCAGGGCGGGAAGTAGCCCCTAGGAGTTCTTCAAGAACGAACATGAAATAATCGGGTGACTGAAAAAATGCGCCTTGTCACATCATCCCAAACTTTACTCCCTTATCGCAATCAACACTCACCTTGTCCATTCTAACTCCCATTTCATCCCATATCCCACCATTGTACAATCGGGTATCGAGATGATGAATCGTAAGTTCGCGTCCATCAACCTTGCTTAAAAGCCACCACTTACCCATTTTCAAGTCGACATCGACGCCAGCAGCGACGAGGCCTTCCAGCATCAGGACGCGTACTCTGCAAGATGTTGATCGTCTCGTGAGCTGCATGTCCAAACGGTGACGAACACAACTGCACTTGCCTTGGACTTCCAAGCACCCTTGCTCGGCCATCGATGATCTTCTCGCAAGGGATGCCAGGAACGAGACGAGGATGGCGATTTGTATCGATGGCGATGAGCGGCGGTGGAAAAAACCAACAATGTGAGCATATAGAACGGTAGCACCTAAGTCTTCAACTTACCTATCTCCCTCATTGTAGGAAACAGCGACAACTTCTGCGGGGCAACGACGGCGAACGCTTTGGGGACGACTCTGACAGCCAGTACCTCGAGCCGGTTACTGCGATCACGCCCAGTGTCGTCGGTCGAAACGAGAAGAGGGCGATGGTATGAACAGCGGTCAAAAACCGACGAGGGTGTGATAGAGAACCTCGGCACCTAACACGAAACAGGTTAGTTAATAATACCACACTCAACCGTTACTTACCACTCCCCTAGATTCTCGTCAACACTAGTATATACGCGCGTCGAAGGCTATCACTTGGTTAGTATTTACCGGCATATCCAAGTAAATGGCCACTTACATATCGTGCACCCCGAAGGAAAGACACCCCACAACGATCAGTCCCTATAGGGCGAATGGAGGCCTGGTCTTGTGTTGCGCCGGTACCACTGTTCGATGGGAAATGGGAAGAGGGTCGACAAAGACGAGAGGGCAACGAACAACTCACAAAATATCAGCTCTCTCTCTGTCGGCGAATCGAAAAGACCCGCGTTAGCAATCTCGAAAGAAAAGGTGAGTAAGCACGAATTCTCAGGAGGCAGAATAACGTACATGTCATAAAACATAGCGGCGAATCGATGACGAAGAGTCAACCGCGAGGAAGATTAACAGCGAGGAGACGAATCGTAACGACAGTGGGTTCGATACGCTCTGGGAAGGAGTCGGGTGGCACAGAAAGAGCGAAGCGCGAGGAGTGGGTTGACTCCTGGGGGTCGGCTGTAACGACGATGACTTTGTAAGTATTGGGTTTCATCATCAATGGATACTCACCATGTTAGGAGGCAGGATAACGTACTCGTCATAAGACATAGCTGACGAAGAGTCAAACTCGACGACAACGAAGAAGATCAAGGGCGAGGAGAGGTGCCGTAACGAGAGCAGGTTCGATAGGCTTCGGGTTGCACAGACAGAGCGAAGCTCGAGGGGTAAGTTGACTCCTGGGGGCCGGCTGCAACGACGGTGAGTTCCCAAGTATCAGGCCTCATCAACAACGGATACTTACCACTCCTAGTCATTGTCCTCGATGTCTGTGGGATTGGGCATCAGCGAGAGAGCGCCACCGACAAAGCGCAGAACTTACCGAGAACCGAAAAAAAACAGCAGAGGGTATCTGGGACGGAACGAAAAAACCAGGTGAGAAAAGAGGAATTATCAAGAGACGGGACAACCTAACCTTCTTCCTCGTCATAGCATCCAGCGGCGACTCGAACAGCTAGGACGATGATGAGCGAGTGCGACCATCCAGGAGAAGTACGAGAAAGACACATACCGCGTTCGAAAGCCGACTTGGAGGAGGGGAAGAGGAAGAGAGGTGGAATCCCAGGAGGAGGCTGTGGATGGGGTTCAAACCGAAGACGAGGTGGCAGTATATATACGCCTGGGGGATCAGGGACGTTGGATCAACAAAGACCCTGCCCACACGCGTAACCGAGCGCGTTCGGACTTGTTCTCCCGGTCTCCCTCCTCTCGGTTGCGTGTCCCTTCGTTAGCTCGTTTGTTATTATTTATGTACTACATACTTACATCCCATTGAATAAAAATATTTTCAAGAACATACAGAAATCGCGCCTGAAAATATCGAGGTGAATTCGAAAACACCCCAAACGCAAACGGGATATTCTACAACCACCACTCCAACTCTTCCGCAACAACGTAACACCCAAATCGACCCAACAAACAGCAACTGAGGAAAACGGCGACCTTGCACGAGAAAACCGGGCATTCTCTCAAAGGGGATTTACTACAACCCGGACACACAAATCCACCAACTTCAAAGACGAGAAATTTTGCACTGGGAGGACATCGCCGGTGCTAAACAAATTACGTATAGACGCTTCTTACGAGAAGACCCTATCCTAATTACTCCTCAGGTTGGGAGTCAACTTGGGCAATAATTAGGGTAGGCCTGAATTCTTCCACTGTATATTGCAGAAGTGGGTGATCATACAGACGGACAGTTATTCTAAACACCTAGTATTTGAGGTTGTGAGCACTCTTCAAGTTCCCAAGTCAGAAAGTGCTTTCTCCACATAATCCCTCCTCCCGTCGGTTAACACAATCGAATGTGTTGCAATCTGTTGTCCCAGTTTGTTAACGCGATTGAAAACCAACCACCAACTTCATTCACTTCCAGAGCATCTCTTCCGAGCTCCCCCATGTGACTGACCCGGCACTAGACCATTCGTCAACTGTTCTATTGCTGTCGACACTGGTAAACGGGGACATCCAAGCTGCTTCGACAATATTCTTCAATTGGTACTGGAGACACCCCCAAGCAGCGCCCTTGGTGCTCATGATAGTTGCAAGGGGCAACCACGACAATGGTCAGATCGAACCTTGCGGCGGATTTTCGCGATCTGCGTCTGGTTTTGATGATTTCTCCTGAGGGGAGAACAACGGCCTATAGCGTGATGCAATGGAACTGAGCGTTGGGAAGGAACTTATGGATTTCGACTGACCACGTTGCGGAACCATTCAGCTTTTGCAGTTTCATATCGAACGGCATTGGCTACACAGTCAACAATGAGCACCTGGAATAATAGGTAGGAACGGTAGAATACAAACTGCCCGAACACCCCATGCTTAACATCCCACCAATTGTCGCTCCTGGGCCTGGGTCAATCTGGGGGGTTATTAAAATATAGATAGAGAGAACTCGTCTGAGAATGGCAGCAACGAAATGCACGGGGAAGAATAACTTGATAACTATAAACGAATGGTCAAAAACGTATGAGAAAATGAGCAAATATGTACCTTTCTTTTGCAACATATTATTGATGTCCATCCACCGTGCAGCAGGTTGGAAAACTAGATCCAATCCGCTTCTAAACATTAAACGTTAGCTTTATTCCCAGGTACGAATGAGTAATAGGTACCGCATACCGTGTGTCTCCAATATTCGATCCATTTGGTTCATATCGACGCAAATCCCACCAACAGTGTGCTACATTCAGTATCCAACAAATTGAAAAGCCGAATTTTAATTGAAAAATAGGTACTTAGGCTTACCCCTCGAAAATGTCCCTCTAGACTCATAGTGCCCGAATAAAGAACAACAGGCATACGGTATTTGGTGGCGATTTTGACGATTTTAACGACATCCTACGTGGATTCGGGGTAGACAACGACACTATGAGGTGAATCTAATTTGATGTCAGATATCGCTTAGATCAGGGAGAAAAATACAATTCAAATAGACATACCTGGATAGTAATCATTTTCTGAGAACCCATGGAGACGAAGATCTTCGGGATCCGTAGACACTGCTAGACACTGCACTTTCATTGTTAAATGTTCTGAAATTGCTTTTTGAAATTCGAGAGGGGAACCAAAGGTGGGTGAATCGGGAACGTTGGCGGCGACTTTCAGTGTATCAAGGGTTTGGGTTTGCGCTAGAATGTACCCTAATAGCCCACTCGCAATGGACGCCCCAACAAATAAAGCCGCATTTCCTGCCATAAATGTCCCCACCGTGGATTTCTCACCATCCTTCCTTCCGTGTGAATCCTTCTCCAGCCCGCCATGGATTCGCGCTGAGTAGAGTCGTCCAGGAAACCCAGAAGACAAAAAAAACAGCCGATGTTCGAGGATAGACACGCGGCAATGCTGCAGTCAGTATCTTGGGACTGCGGACTCCGGAGCCATCATTGTGGTTCAAGCGAGAGCGAGGATAGGCGCTAGTCATCGAATTCGAAGTTTTCGAGACTGCAATGCTAGTTTGGCGGAATGTTCAATGATTATTGTCTGAGCATTGGTTGGTGAAGAATGAAGTTGTCGCGCGGACCGGATGCTAAGTGGGGCACTGGATCACTATCCGAATAGAACCTGAGATATATTCAATAATATAAAGTCCAAAACCCGTATACCGCCAAAAAAAAAAAAAAAAAAAATTGAACTGCACAAATGCAAAAGAGACTATCGCGACCGAGGATAAATGAAAACATAGAAAGCAACAAAGAACTGCACTAACAACCCACCACCGTCTCCCTCAACCGCGAACGGACCTCTCTCGCATTCTCCAACAACGGCCTTATATTCTCGGGCGTCATCGCCAACTTCCAATCTGCAATGCCGCTTCCAGGCAAGGAAAGAACAGGCATCGTCTTTGACGACGAGGGGCCCTGGGCATGAGGAAACGAAGCTGCGGAGAGGATGGGCACGGTGGTGAAGGCGGGGAGGTGTGGGGGTTTGGAGCGTAGCGAATTCGATTGTGGGTTAATTGGAGACGCGGCCTTGCCCGAAACCCTTGACGGTGGTCTGGATATCGTCGTCGTCGTCATCGGTAACACGGGAGAATGCGGGAAGTCCGTCTCGTTGACGTTCGATAACCGCAACGGCTGCACAAGGTGTTGGGTCCCAAAGGACTTGTCGGCGATGCCTGCTGTTGCTGAAGCGAGGTCTGCGAAGCGCTAAAAGACCGTTTTTGCACAGCCAACTCGATCAACAGCTCGGCGCATTCCCATGAAATCCGATACTTGGAGTTGAGCGTGTAAAATGCAGAAGCTAGTTCCTTGCACTGCGCCGACTGCTGTCCTCTTTGGGCTTGGGCTTGTTGCTCTCGTTGGGCTTGCGCCTGAGAGACTTCTTCGGGGGTAGGGTTGGTATTAGATCTTCCACGTGTCTTTGCTTTAAGATTTAAAAAAAACCCAGGCGAGGTCGTTTGTTGAATCGGAGGAGGCTCAACCGTTGGCGAAGAGGACTGCGGAAGATGGAGACGCGACTCGATAATACCCTGCACATCCAACACGAGCTCGTGATACATCTGCTGGAGTTCCTTGAGTTCTAAATAAAAGAAAATTCGGATAAAGAAAGAAAGAGAAAAAGAGAAGTCACAAACGTATAATATTCGTCGCGAATTCCCTAACCATACCCAAATCCCGACGAAGTCCAACCTGCTCTTGACTAATCCTCAAATCGCCCAAACGAGTTCCACCTCGGTACACCTCCCCCACTCGCTCCTCCTCCACTCACACCTGCAGCTGCACCTTTGCCGCCAGGACTCCCATCCACACCAACCACGCCACTCGCCGTCGCCCGCCCCAACGAAGCACTCTGCTTACCAGGCGACTTGCACTGACTATGGCAAGTTTATTAGGTGACGCAGGGGGATAAGGCGACCCGGTCGGGGTGAAAAATAATGGAGTCGACGAAGTTGCCGGAGATACAGGTTACGGTGTTTTAGGTGGCAGAGACCGATAGAGGCGACGAAGGAACCGGCGAGAACGTAGGCGAGAGTGTTCCAGGAGATAACATGTTCATGTCGAAAGCAGTCAGAGCAGAGGCCAACGAACGCGTATTATTGATCTTCGTCGTCTCTTTGATTTTATCCTTCGGTGTATCCACCATCGGTTCCGCAGACGACTGGGTGAGTGTCCGAGGTGGCGAAGGTGGTTGGAGCTCAATGAGTGGTAAAAGAACTTGTGGCTGATATTTGTAGCCTCCACCCCAGATTCAAAAACGAAATCCAGACTCCGTCGTTCCGTTTTCGCCGTCACCGAAGGTCGACGTGCAGTCAACCCAGTCGCTCCTCCTTGCTGTTCCCGCAGCCCATCTTCAGATCTCCTCGTCCTTGACTTTGACTGCTTCCTAACTTTGCCAGACGGCGTCCTCTGCAGTCCTCCACCCAACGCCACACCTGTGCTCCGCGAATGCGATGCCGATACAGAACCCGAGCCTCCAGAAACCGTCGACAAAGGGAATACAGAGCTCGTGTCGCTACGACCCAAAGAGGCCGAAACGATTCGTCTCGATGTAAGGTGCAAATTCGGATGGTTGAGTGGTTGTTGATGGAGGCTATAGGACGACCCCGAAGCTTCAGGAAGGCGCAATGACAACTGACTTGCCGAAGTTGGGAGGGGCAGAAGGGAGAAGGGCAGCGGGGGCGGTACAGGTTCGTTTTCCAACGAGGAAAATACGGCACCACTGCTGCTGCGATTGAAGAAGCCCCCACCCGAAGGACCTGGCGAAGAAGGTACGGTGAATCCACCACCCGACTGAGCCTTCTTATGCTTCCCCACCAAGCTGATTCGCCGAACAGAGCCCATGAATCCTCTTGAACCTTGCTTGGTAGGTGTTTCGTGGTCTTCTCGTTCCTTGGGTTTGTCGTGGTCGAGTAGCATCCTCAAGAACGATTTACGCCTCGTTCGCTGCCGCTGATCTCCATAATCCTCCTCCTCATCGTCGCTCTCCGCACATCGGCCCAACCCCAACCCCAATCCAGGGTATTTTCCTGCTTGTTGCCTTCCTCCTTCACATGCGCACTGCCGCCACCAAATCCCAACCGTACAAACCCCAAACTATTCCTCTTGATAAGTTTGCTGGGCGTCAACGGAGTCTGCGCAGCACTTTCCACGCCCTGTGGGTTCGCGCCACTAAATGAAGGACGTCTTCCCGAGAACGGCCCGCGTTTTACGCACCGAAACTCGTTCCACTGAAGGAAGAGGAGAAGAAGGGCGGGACGGAGCCGGTGAGTTCTCCATGACGCTTTTATGCTGCAATTCAACCGCAAGTTTGAAGCTTGTTCGACTGGTGTTCCAATCGCCGCCACCGCTTCCTATCACTCCTGGAGGCCGTCTGGAAGAAGACGACCCGACACGGGCATCTCCAGCATCTCGATCTCCGCCCCGTTCGACTGTGACTGGTGCTTCTCCTCTGCTTAGGACCGATGCTATCCTGCCCACTTGATCCTGGACGCGTGGAAGAAGCGCCTGGACTAGCCAGTACCACTGGAAGTTCGAAAAAACCAGTGTGTGTGTGTGTGTGTTGAGTGGTCGCGGGTCCTATTGTGGTGGTGGCTGCTGTGGAGGAAGTACCGCCCAGCGTAGAGGGATATGACGATGACGTGGAAGGTTCGCGGGTGAAAGACCGTGGAGGTTTTTGGACGAGGAGTGCGGTCGCCCTTGTTTCGTGTATTTGTGATTCGGCGGCTAGAACGATACGTTAGAAAATAGTTCAAGATAAGTGAGAAATAAAAAGAAACCTACCGATAACCTCAGAGGGCGTTGAACTAGTTCCCCTCCGCCTCCTCACACCCCACTTTTGACACTCCCAATAAGACTGAAAAGATTCGCGCCACCTTGCGTGGGCGTAGCAGGTGTAGTCGTCGTCGTAGACCCCAAGGCCATTGTCACTGGAACAGAAGGAGTCGCCAAGACCGAAGGTTGAGTGGGTAATGGCGGTATCGGTTCGAGGACACGGTGGTTATACTCATCCGTGGAAGACACATCTGACATCGGCGTCGCTGATCTTCCGTTCTTCATTGAGCCCTCATCATCCGAGAACGAATATTGGCCGGCCATGTCGACCAACTCGATCGTCCCCTCCAGACGAGGACAAATCTTCTTCTGTAGCCACCTCCTCTCTCGTTCTTTGTGTATGGGTGGCGAGGGGGGTAACAAGGCAAAAACAGACATTGGACGTGGATGGGAACCGCCGTAAACAAGGGCAGTCGACGAGGAATAAGTGTGGATAGTGTTGGGAACAGAAAATACGCTGGCCGTTGGCGAACGAGGAAAGGGTTCAGGTGACGGGTGTTGGACACTAGTGGGGAAGAATGGCATAGGCGGTGGTGGCAAAGAATTGGCGGCAAAGCGAGAAAGCGCAGCAGGCCGCGAGCGAGTAGTGACAGTCCTGTCTTCCTCGTCCCTCCGCCCGAATTCTGAATCTAGTTTCGCCTCCAACTCTAGCTCGTCGTCCCAGCTCTCCTCTCACCGTTGCGGTGTAGACAATGTCGGTTTTCGAGGTGAGTTGTTCCGCGTCTCCACTTCGAAATCGTCGTCCCAGTTTTCCGTTTGTTCGGCCGCAGTGTGTTGGTTCGTATCAGGTAAATCCCAGTCTTCCATCGCGCTACTCGCCATAGAGAAAGTACGACCGTTGGTGGTAGAAGAAGAGCAGCGTTGAACATCGTGTAGGTACAGGGTGAAAAAACCTGGAAAAATAAAGAGGATAAGCGACTGATATGAAGAGCAGTGAAAACAAACCTATTGAAGTGTGTAGAACTTTGCGTGGAATCTCCAGGTCAGGTTTTTGTTTCTTGGTTGGTTGTGAATCACCATTCCATTTCCGTTCATCGTGGAAGTGGCCCGCCCATTCATGATGGCTTCCTTGCCGAGGGCATAAAGGACTTTCTTGACCTCTCTATCCTCTCCGCCCTCTTCCAGCTGCTCACCCACTTCCGAGAGTGACATATCCATATCGACCATCTTGAGACGCCCGAAGCCTTCCAGACGCTTGATAACCTTGCGGGTGATGTTCTTGACACCTTTGGGGTTTTTGGCAAAAAGGGGGGTGGGGTGGAAGGAGATGATAGGGGATGGAGAGCGCTTGCTGGTGGTAGTGGCCAAGATAGGGGAGGCACGCGAGCTGGTTTGTGATCGTGTGAGGGAGGGAGAGTGGGCACTGCGGCGACGGCGGGCGGATGAGGCAGTGTCTAGTTGCATCGACGTCATCAAAAGAGCCATGCGGATCACGCCGAAAAGGTGTGGACGAGGAGGTGGGCCCTGTTGACCTATATGCTGCTGTGGTGGTAGTGGTTGAGGACCAGAAGGCCCCATTTGACTTTGTCCTGGTGCGATACCTTGTGCACCTTGCACCACGCCGAGTGGTTTCGGCGCATTCAGATGAGGTAGGAAAATGCTTCGTCTCCTGTTTTGCTCTGGGAAGCTACTTCCATTCGCGTTCGGTTTCGGAGGCCGGAGATGCAATGGTGGTTGTTGTGTAGGAGTCGACGAAGAAGAATAGGTAGGTAAGATCTGTGTTGGAGGCGGTGTTGGTGAGGAATCGGAAAGAGGTGGGTTTGTTGGAACAAGAGGACTTGGAGGATCCGAAGGGAACGTTTCAGTCACTGATGGCGACGGCGAAGGTGTACGATTCGTCACGATGAGTGGAGCCAACCGGTGTTGGAGGACAGGTTCAGGCAACGGCAAAAGGTTCCTGTCAACATGACGCAGGTGCATCGAAACCGAAGGCGATGACGAACGAGAAGCTTCCGGCGTATGCTCCAAAGTAGAAGGAAGCGTATCATTGAACGAGTTGTTGAGAATGTTCTGCTTCTCTTCCTCCGTCATACCATCCCCCTCCAACACTGCGGTAACGGCCAATGCGGCCTGGACTTTGCTGAATCCGTCCTTGAGCGGAAGGATTCCCCCCTCGATCTCGACTCCGGTACAGGTGGGGTGGGGGTAATGCCGGACGCCGTGCCGCTGGCAGAAACGCGGGAAGACATAATGGAGACTTTGCTCGTCATGGAAAACCTTGAATATCGATAATCATCGATAATCATCCTAGATATCTGACGTGCCTTCCCAGGATCCTGTGGACGTCGCGGATGCAGCTAACGATGGACGACATTCGCAGTCGTTGGTACCGCCCAATGAAGGCGATACAGGCGAGGGCGGTAGAGAGAGGAGGGCAGATTGGGGTGATGTGGTGAATGGAATGGGCGAGGGTTTACTGGCGTCAAGTGTCGTCGTTTGCGGCTGCTGCTCCTCGTGCTCGTCCTCTTCGGAACGCGCATACATCAACCCTTCCACAGTCCCATCTTCCATAACTGTCCTGTGTGCGGTGCCCTACCCGAGCCAATGCTGCTTTGTATCCAGCCGCCTCACCACCACCCTTGCCCATCGGGCTGTGCACACTCCATCTTGCATATCTCAGTCGCCGCCGAACTTCGTCTTCTTCATCTTCATCTTCGTCAGGTGAATCCATGCCATTCGCGAGGTCTTGTAACAAGGACAGACCAATTCCAATTTGAGCATCAGCTGATGAACGATGGTCGTACGAGGGCGATGAGGACGCGAAGGAACGAGAAGTGTTTGGAGTCGCGGATGAAGGAGCCAAAGGATTAGTAGGAGTGTCATTCGTGGAAGATGGAATACGCGAAGAGGAAGCTGTGAGTGGCGGTGCCGGGGCGTTTGCGGTGTATTTGTGGACAGGGGGGACTTTATTGGGCAAACTCGAATTGTCGGGTTGAGGAGGGCCTGGTAGGTGGCTCAGCACCTGCAGTTGAGGTCGAGGTGGATGACTCGACGACGACTGGGAATGCAGTGGTGCAGGGGCTGAAGGAACGAGTTGCATCCTGAGATTCGGCATGGAGTGGGAAAGCAGTGAATGCAGGGGTGGTTACGACAGAATCCGAGAGAGTCGAGGTTGAGGAATAACTCATGGGCGGTGGATGCACGCCTAATCCCCCGCGTTCTTTGTCCGACTCATGTACCCTGGTGGCTGATGGAGAGGATGACTGAGAAAGAGGGGAAGTCGATCGTGAATGTGGTTGGTTGCGATCCTGGGGATGGGAATACGGTGGATGGGGTTCAGAACCATGTCTGTGAAGTGTTCGTGTGGGTGATAAGGAAGACGATGCCCTTCGCGAAGTTGAAGACTGCCTTGGTTGTTGGCTCTCACGGCGCTGTGGTTGGTGGGGGGCCGTACTGTGAGGTTCGGCAGTCGTGGATGGCGTTGGAGACTTTCCACCGCTCTTCGCGCTGAGAGCAGAAACGGAGGCAGAACCCAACGACACTGCTATTCACCTGTCCGAACCCGAAATCGTCATCCCAGTTCTCTGAGGGTTCTAAACGTGTCCTCAATCAGCCAACAATCGTTAAACAAGGAATAAAACACACCCAGAGCATGAGCTTCATGATGGACGGCTACAGCAGCGCGGCCATACACGTTGTGGTAGGTGCTGCTGGTTGACTGATTGTGGTTGGTGCAATACAAACGTTCGAATACCAGGTAACTGGCATCGACGCAGGATGTCTACGTACCCCAGGGGTTCGGTCCAGTCGCTTTCGCAACCAGGGCCGACAGCACAATGGGGACGGTTGAGAAGAAAAAGTGATGACAAAATTGTTACATGGCAATATAGGTCACGTGACTACATCGCCCACATGACTCCCACCCGATTCATCGATTAGAACTTGAACGCTTGAACCCCAACCACCATGGATCGCAAGTCTGATCTTTACAAGGATGCGGCAAAGGACATGTTGACAGAAATAGAATTTGGAAAAAGTATGCCACAATCTTCTCTTTTTATATCTCCACTAACCACGCAACTAGAGGAGGCCCTCGAGCAGCGTCAAAGTGGTGCCGCCCAAAAGCGGAAAAAGCGTAGGCAACAGCATGAGGCAATTCACAGGAAAAGGGAGGCTGCTATTGCAGCCAAAAATGAGCAGATGATTGCACAATCTGTCAACAAGGTGTCGCCTCATATTTTCCATCTTTATCTACATAGTTCTTAAGGTCTTGAAAGGTGTTATCAGCGATTACAGGACACAATACCTCTCATATCTCTGTCACCAATAACCCTGAGTATTTTAAAGGATTCACCGACATTGAGAATGCAACTGGGCATCCTGTCAGTATGGAGGACGAAAGGTTTAAGGCGCTTGGCACCATATGGGTTCATAAACCAGGCGTCACCTTGGTCATGTTGGGGGATGAGTGTATTTGTGCCATTCGCATTCGGTTTGAATCTCTATAAAAATTCTGACACTCCTTCCTTGCTTATTTAAATTAATTTCTTAGATCAGACGATGAATTCACGCCAGAGGAACTTCTCGAGCTCCACGCACAACAACAGACTATGATGGATTGGACTAGGGTTGTCCCTGAAATCAAGACAAACGCAGCTCATGTTTATCTTCTTCTCTTTCTTTTTTAATTGATACTGAACACATGTTTTATTGAACAGAAATCTAAAGTTCATGGTGTTAATGCAGCAACGAACACCACAGTGAGAAATGGTAATATGTATGGTGCCGGATGGCATCAAGGTCAGGAGAAGGGGATTACACTTGCTTCATATGCAGCCAAGTCAGGCATGGTCGAACAGTGAGTAGGCCCTCATTGATATTACTTTTATTTTGTTAAATTTATTTAACAATATATTTAATAGATATACCGAATTATTCCCAAAGCTCCACCTCGTATCAAATTTCTTTAGAGATGGCTTGGCCACCCTCTACCCAAAGGGTTATATGGCCCTCAGAAACATGGCACAAAGGCAAGTGAAGATATATTGTAATCATGTCCTAGACTTAGTTCGAAAATAGACATAGCATGCCCAACTTCGACGATCTCAGATTTGACGGAGAGGAGGACGTGGAATCCCCCTTCGCAAATTCCCTGACAATCACCAGGGGCGATTTTAGTAATTTCCTCCACATCGACAAAGATGCCATTGATGTTGCATATGGAGGTTGGTGGGCCGCTAGAGTCCATCGTGATGGCTCCTACACAACTAGTGGGAATGTTTCACATTCTCATATTAAAGGTGGTGGCTTTGTCTTAGGAAATTATGGCGTTGGGATTGACTTTGAGCGGTCAGTATTTTATTTTTTTCTTCCAACATTGGTTGATGAGAGACAGGTGTGAGGGATATGTGGAAATATACTGGAGAGGGAAGGCTGACCACCATGCCACCCTAGCCAGCACCAGTGACCAAGGCTATACACGCTTTGGGACATCCATCCAAATCACCCAGAAAGGGCTTACAGCCCTTGATAACTTCTGGAATCTTGACGAGGCAACACGACGAATACGTCTCAGGAATGTTCCAGATAGGATTCAGCGATATAATGAAGCCCCCGGCAGGGCCAGCGGTAGTAAGCCACTCTTCTCAACACCCGCCTCACCAACACGAAAAAGCAGAGGAAAGGCAAAAGGTAGAAGCAAGTTGAAGCGCGATTATGATCAATTTACACATGAGGACGTTGATAGGGACTGATAAATAGCTTTTTTTTTACTACTCAGCGTAGATGCTAGACGACGCGAAATAAACAATTTGGCTCTTATTGAACCCTTCTGGAGTGACAAATGCAATTTGCTTCCGCACAATTAATGAACATCCTTTTATGTTGAAGATTGAGAATGCATGTAAGTTTAGGGGCTTCCGTTCAGTATTCAAGTGTCATCCACCAATAACGAAATAGAGACGCGGAATAACTCCCCTCGGAAGCCCAAGTTGTTCATGCCACGACGGCCAGGCCCTCCTCATCCTCGACAACAAGGACAAAGTCCGCGTATTACACATGCGCTCATGGGACAGATTCCTTCAACAGGAAGTCACGAACTACTTCGCGGACTATTTCCTCATGGATTTGCTGACTTTCGTAACATACCCCGGCCCCTTTGGGATTAGATTCATTTCTGGCCCCTCCTTGGTATCCCATTGAGTGAGACAAACGAGGGGGAAGCCATCGACAGGGGGAGTCTTCATTTGATGATATTCAAGCCAATATATGATCCGCATCGACACATGCTATCCCAGTTCCTCACGGATCGCAATCGATCAGGGCACTATCATATGAAGAGTGAGCATTATACGCATGTTGCCCTTCGCATGTCGAAATATTTGTTCGAACCAAAAGAACCGTACCTTCTTTGTGTTAAATATCTCTTTTATATCATGCTGACGTATTCTTGTTGTAGCAGTAAACTCTACGAATACTGATTACCTTGCGAATAGACATGGTATCGAGAAGGACACGAAGATAAGATGTTCCGGGAGAAGAAGGGGAAGGAGACGTTCCAGGCCGGGGTCCAACATCTACCATTCTTCCTCGCGGAGGTGATGGCGGACAAAGACCTCATCGCTTACCTGAGAACAAACAGGCTGGATATCATACGTGCGAAGGAGTTGCCAAGACTGGTGAAAAATATGCTTTGACAATCAAGTCGTTGTAAGTCTATCTCTTCCTAGGATCGCTCGCAAACTCATTCCCATATGCATGCCGCAAGCTATGTACATGTCTTTGCAACATCCTTCCGTCATAACACCCTAGTTCAGGCTCCTCTCCTCTCCTCGTTCCTTATCGACCATGGCTACAAGTAAGTGTCCACTGTACAACCTGTGATTGAGAACGGGACTTACCAGCATGCAGCAACGAGACTCGGTTACAACATGGCCGTCTACACTACAGTACCAAGACAAAAACGAACGAGTTGTTTGATTTCCCATTGCACTGGGTGTTGGACACTACACAGAAAATGATCGAAAATGCAGTCGACGACGTCAATAGCGACCAGAGGCTCCAGGTATGTCGGGTTCAACTGTCACGTTGACAAGCGGGGATACTGACCTCCCTGACTCGTTCTACCCAGCTGTGAACTCATCATACATACATGCCATGCGGCATTCCTCCATGCACGACATAAAATGACCCCAATACAGCAAGGACAGCTATGCAGGAAGGAGGGACAGTGGAAAGGAGGCAAAGGCTAAGTGTATCACAACCACCCCGTACTCGCTGTTGTTAATTAATAGTTATCATCCTCAGCCCTTAATCGTCCCTAGCTCCCTCGAACATCCATTCTGTCAACCAGCGCATACACATCCATACACACCCGCTATGACGTCCTCAGCAGGTCATCGATTCATTCAGCTATCCAGCACGCCAACGAACCAGAGAGATTCGCCTCGATTCGTGTGACATAGCCGTGAGCTCGCACGGAGGGCACTCCTCCACGAACGAGAGGGTTGGACACCGGCGAAGACGATTTCAGCCAGGGCACGAAGGGAGGATACAGCCCCGATGTAATGACAGTAAGTTGCTATTTGTTCTTCTTCAATCCAATGCGCTTGCTTACTGTTATGCAGCTCTACCTTACACAGTGGACTCAATGTCTGCAGGAAAAACAGGTGCAGGGAGGCGAAATGGACCGGCCACTGGGCCTACCTTAATTAGTTTGTTATTCGACTGTCAACCGACAGACGAATTAAGCTATGATCAATTGGGTTCCAAGAGCCTCTATCCGCGCGGAAAACATATAAATTCATCGTCCCTCCTCGACAAATTCTTTCCTCCCTGGCCAACCGCCTCTCCAACATTGTACGCATTCTACCCTGTGTATCTATTACTCATTTCGATTACGTATCCGACATCTCGTTAATCCATTCTACACGTCCAAAGCTTCCCACTCTCATTCAATTGCTTCTGCTACTACCACCTCCACTGCGTCTGGCCCCGCGTCCATATCCAATTTTTTACCCTCTGAAATAAAAGATGGACTCGTCACCACTGGCCTCACCAGCTGGCTCCGCCAAGAGGCACAAAAAGCCGAATATTACAAACGGCGTGACCAGGAGCATAAGGCGAAGGGCGCAGCGACGCGCATTGAGAAGAAGAAAAAGAAGAAGTTGGTATGGAAAGGAAAATCGGCGGCTTGTGGATTGACCAACGCTATTCCCTCGTCTACCAAGGACGTTCCCATGTCGACTCCACCGATATCAACCCGCCGTCTACCTCGAAGACCCCGGCGCCTAATCATCGCGCACTCATTTCGCCGTTCCGAATCTACTCGTTTTCCCTCAAACATTTACTAAATCTTTCGTTTACCCGAAGTTACACACTCATTGAGTTTCTCTTTTGTTATTACTCTTGTTTTCGAGTCATTATTGCACAATGCCTGGAGGGCGGGTGTAGCGATCACATTCCTTTTTGGTTATCTTTCCTTATTATTTCCGAGTCTCCACGTTATCTCTCGGGCTTAGTCCCTGGACTCCTTATCGTCATTAGTGCGTTATCCTATTGTATCCGTGTCACCTGGCACCTACGTATGTATATAGAGTGTCCCGGTCGTAGATCCCCCCTTAGCAAATATAGTTACGTAACTTACGTTTTACCTCGTCACTCGTGTTCCTCTGTGTGTCAAAACTATCCTCGCGGACACCTTCCAGCCATCGCGATCACCTTTCACCACAGATGAAGGATCCCTTGGTGCGCGCATTGTCCCCTGGGTAGGCTAAGTCTGTCGCAATCTCACAAGGTATATTTCAAGGATCCAGTGGATTTACATGGAATTAAAAACTCATTATGCGTTCGCGCCGATTGCAAGCAAAATCTTCTCAATACGTTCATGGACGAGAGGGAGTTGATTAGCATTGTAATACCCTTTATAATATCTGTCGCGCTGTTGAGGATTGAGCTGTCTTACATCCTTTACGCATGTCAGAGGTGGAAGATTGTGCTAGCAGAAAGCGCATTAGCTCGTAGCAAATGTGGGAGAAAGGCACAAACTTACTGGCTCCTTTGTTGGGTCTCGTCCATTTGTGAATGGAACAACTTCAAGCCTGGCATCATCGCCTGCACCGGCAGACAAATTGTGGTTCTGCGAATGGGTCATTAAGGGAAGGATTGAGGGAGAACATTAGATACCCTTGCTGCCAGTTTCCAAACTTGACCCTGCACTCTTTTTATATCCCGAATATCGTCCTTCATAACCTGAATGTCAGCTCTGATCGGAGCCAGGGTCTCGGTCAAGATGCGTTCCAGGGCTCCAGCGAACCACAGCGGCTCAGCGTCGCCTGATTCCAGTTAGGTCAATTATTGGAACAAAGTTTCAGCGCATGATCACGAACCGTCGTGCGTCAATAGTAATTTGTTCTTGTACTGTTCGCTATGGACTACATCTTCACCTGGAACCCTTTTCTGGGCTGTGCGACGCCAACGTTAAGGCCTACAGCACACATAGGAGAGATATTATTCCAGACATACCGTTCGCGTTCAGAAGAGTCCGAGAGTAATGCATTGCATTTGTTATGTCCGTCACAGATGGCGGATTGGATGGCGCGTTTGGGGCTCCGATTACCACTATTGCTTGATTACTAAAAGGAGGCAAAGGAATTGCTTGCGGCATTTTTGAAAGTGCAATGAAGAGCTGAAAGACTTGACTCTGGGGAAACTACGAAGATGACCGATCGATGTTGAACGATAAACAATCCGCGTGGGAACCTATGACAGGAACTGTAACGAAAGTGACTCCTTATCTGTTATCTCGTTGTTCATCTTATCTTATCTTCGTCTCCTGTTTTATCTTTCTATTGCGGCTACGAGCTGATTTCTTTTTATTCGTTATGATTCCTTTTGACTCATCTTAGTTTAACCTAGTCATTTCGTAGCATGGCTCGTTTTATAACTCGATTACTTTAGCTAGTATAAATATTCTATAAATAGCGGCTCGCTTGTACTTCCAGACCCCAGTCAACCCCAGTGAATTACAGAGCTAATAATATTAATCATCAAAGTAGGCCCTTGGTCGACAATTAATACTGTTAGGGCGTACCTCAGAGTTGTTCCGGGAACAACTTGATGCCACTGGGTGATGGAGGACATACCCCACACTTGTTCCCGGAACAACTTGATGCAAACTTGATGGAGGATGTACCCCACATTTGTTCCGAGAACAATTGCACTTTCGAAGGTAGACATAATAGATATCAAGTAAATGTATTATTTCATTATCTATGGAATACAATTATGTGTACCTACAAAGTCAAGAGGATAAGACAAGATGAAAAAGAAGAGGGTGCACTAGACGCGTTATCAGCGCGTTCGACCTTCACGAAGGCTACATGCGGGTGTAGCATACCAAGCATGAATTAAAACCTGCCATCTCGCCTGCGAAGGTGAGGTAGGCAGCGAATGAGCGAAATTGAAAAACTTGTCGCCTTTGCAGACGATGGAGGCCTCGAGAGGAGAGGAAACGGCGCGTCTGTTTGAACAGACACGCAGTAGGGTGTGAGCCGCTAACGCGACTAACATGCAGAGGAAGCTAAAAGCCACCATCCCACGAGGGAGGCGGCGTCGAAAAAAAAATCGGGATGTCTGGTTGAACAGACATCCCATGGGGAGAACGTACAGCAGTAGCGGCGCGTTCGATCCCTCTCGCCCTCGAAATAAGCACCGTGCGGGAGTCTGACTCCTCGCACGGAGCGAAAATGCTCCAACTCGCACTTGCAAGCGAGGGAGGGGGAATGCTGCACGTCTGGTTGAACAGACGCGCAGATGGGCTAACGCGGGGCTACTGCGGCACGTATGAGCCCACCTATCAATGAAAAGCAGCACCCAGCCGGAGTCTAACTCCTGCTGGGCGAACATCCTCCGTCTCGTATTTGCAAACAAGGGAGAATGAACGGCGGCAGCGGGCGGTATTCACAACGAACCCGTGGGTAGTCATGGAGAGGTCGTCAGCGCAGAAAAAAGAGGAGAATGAGCTCGCGATGGTATCGCGAGCTCGTTCTGTTACATACCTTGCTGGGCCTCCCACTTCACGGGCCCTTGGTATGTAGCCCCCCATCCAACAAAGAAAGGCCGGCCCACACCCCTCGGAAGAGGGGAGGGGCTCACGGCCGTTGTTCCGGGTCGAAGAGAGCAGAAGGAGAGGAAGGTGGAAGCGGTGGTGGATCGTCAGCGCAATTTGTCAATCACCGTTCATTACATAATCATTGATGGTGAATGACATCATACTAGTGACTAAGTGCGCATCGCTGGGAACAATTACTCTTGGCTCTGCACCACCATCTCCCTCTCGCCCTCTTGCTGCCTCGTTCATGTCGTTTGGCTAACCAGCGCTCTGGATCCTCAAAAAAAAAAATTTGTAAGTGTTTTATTCTTGATTTTTAACCATTTCTGACGGCTTTTTTTGTGATTATAGGTATTTCTCACTCATTTACACGAATCGTACGATTTTGCGAGCGCCCCTCCTCACCGAGAGATGTGGGCTGCGTTTCGAAGGAGCGGGGCGTGAGATTGCGGGAGTTCGTAACATCCTCGGCGTGTATACGCTGTGGAGATACGATTTTGTGGGTGGTTCGCAGAGGCGAATGGAGGAGTTAACCCCCCTCCTTCGCTCGAAACCCATGCGCTAGCGTAAAACGCCACACCACCACCATCATTGCCTGTTCGACGAAACATCTGCCTCCGTGTTGAACCGCAACACGGTGTGCAAAGACAACGACACCTGAACCGCACCCACCTCCTAAAGTAGAACCGATGGATTTCATCGGAAGCTGCGAAGGGAGGTGGCAAAGGAACAAGGTAGCATAGCCAAAGGATGGCGGAGCGGGATTCGATACCAGGATCCACCGTCGAGTCGAAGGATGTAAAGGAAACGGCGAAATGCGAGAGGAGGTGGGGGGGATTGTTTGTCGTGAATAGTGCCTGCCGCCGCCGTTCATCCTCCCTTGCTTGCAAATGCGAGTCGAGGATTTTCATTCAGTGCGAGTTTAACTCCTGTTGGGTGCTGTTTTTCATGGCTCAATCCAATTTCATCCGAATTTTATGATTTTGGGTGCGTTCGACGCAGTTTTTATGTCTCTACCCACCTACTAATTTTCATATTTTGTCACTGTCTCGTTACTTTGCAGTGCTGTTCTCTGTAGAACTATATTTTCATAAATATCCACTACTTACATATCAGATACACCTGTAGTATTTCCCACTTTCTTGCTTCCTCATCTCCGAGGTCGCCGATGATGGCGTTGCGGTAAGCAGTATGCTCATTGTCGTTTCTAGGTGCTATGTCCTACGATGAAGATAGCGAATAAACGAATTCTTCGTTTTCCACCTGCCATGTTGACTCAACGAAGCAGATAAGCCCCCGCTTTTTTTCCTTGTCCTCAAGCTCTCTAGTGGTCGTCCACGAGAGCATTAGGTAATTTGATCTTTTGTCTCCTAACGATATTAATTCTTGACCAAGGACCTACTTTCATGATTGATATTATTAGGCCCTGGCCCCTGAGCCGATTCTAAACGACGATCACGAGCTCAAATAGAGGTACATACTCGTACCATTCACCCTCACATTTCCTGGAGACCACCAGCGTTGTCATTTGCGCAATGAACATAACAGGTATGTAGGTTTATGCGATGCGCTGTAATGAGACTCGGTTGATGCTGTTATCAATCGTTAGTCTTTGTAGTCGTCGAGGGAAGTGGGAACGTAGCACAAATGCGCCGAAGGTCGTGAGCTTGATTATGGTCCAATACCTCAGCCTCGCTTAGGACACCCCATTTCCATTGAGGTCTTGCTAGCCATTCCTCGCGCTGCAGCTTCTCGTGTTCGCCGCCAGCTAACTCGAACGTGCAGCAAATTAATATGTTGGAAACCAAGTCCTGCATAAACGACGTACCTTGTGTGGTAAGCGTATTATCTCTAATACCTCTCGTCTTGCTTGCATCTTGGTATTGTCTTTACGCAATGTTCATCCTGTCGACTTGAAGGGTGCGACAGTGTGTGGTAAGGTAATCCTTGAGCAAGATCTTGCACGATTATGAATGGGCCATATCGAAATAACGAAGGCGAGCTTGAACAGAGATACGTACTGATCTCGTCGCGTTACTGATCGCGCTACCCTCCGTAACTCCCACTGGTGTTGTAGTTTCTGCGATGAAGAGAACACCCCGGTATGTCAATTTCTTGGATACACCATGCATGAGAGATGAGATAGTGTCCCGTTAGCTATCGCATATAGACCACCGGCAACGTCATTTTGAAGAAAGGACTCAGGTTTGTTGGTTGAGTGGAAGTGCTGTATATGTCAGCTAATATAGTTCGTCATTAGCCCTCTGGTACTCATGAAGAGGTGTGGCAATGTACTTCAACTGCGGCGACGATATCGAGCTCAAATGCAGGTAGGTGAGATCATCTGACCTCTCAAAATATCACCCACGTACCGTCTCATTTCGTCTCCTTATTCATCACCCTCGGGCCTCCACACTTGTAGATCCCATCAGCGCTGTCATTCCCACAACGAACAGGGAACCTGAGTAAGTCGGTTTGTACGATACGCCATATATGAGAGGCTGATGGTCCTCCTGCTTCATTTTGTTCTTGACTGCAAGCAGGAGGGAGATTGACGAAGATGGGGTTGAGATAGATGGTTAGTCAGTATATTGAGAGTCAATTTACGGGTTAATAAGTTTAGGATTCAACTTTCAACTCCACTCTTCTGCTATTTCCTCCTGATGTAAGTTTGTTTATTTTTATGTTGTTTAATGATATGATGGCGTTCTTTAGGGATGCATCTCATCCTGACTCCCAACACGCATCTTCCAACACCAGCAAGAAACCCCGGCGTGTCCGAACACAAGTTTACGGTTACGTTTTGATGCAGGACTGGATCAACAGCTTTGCAGCAAGAAAGCAAATCGGCACCCCAGGACATTATCTTGATACTAGCTCGAGCGTCATCTTCCACATACTACGCAAGACTCGTTTTAGAAGGGCCTACGCTGTCAAATGGGGGGACAGCATCGCGTTATGTATCGCCGTTGCTCATAACAAGTCAGCTGAGGGTTTGCAATTGGCTACTTTCGAGAGAATAGAGAGGGTTAAGCGGGTTATGGAGGTGGATGCAGAGCCGTCTTGGTTCAATGCGGCGTGAAGCAGAATCCCGATGTTAGTGGGTGTGGGTTAGTGGCACATTGTGCAGTTGGATTTTGGAGCAGTGAGTATCATTTGGTCACCCATCTCCGGCAAACATCTAATTTCATCTATTCCACTATTATTCTCAGATGTCTGGGTGCTAGTTCGGAACCCCGCCTACAGTAACTCAATCATCAAAATTTTCGAGATTTTATTCGCTTTATTACGACCCTCCACTATTCGTGAGCTTTATGATACACCGTGATATTGTCCGAGTGAGAAATACCTTTATGTGCATTGGTGCATCTCAATTGCGTTGAAACAGTTTCATAGTTCATCTGGGCAAGCTGGCGCTCGATGGTCTCTACAAATTTGGGCTTCTTCTCACCATCGGTATCGGCCAAGAGTTTCTAGATGGAGAAGCGCTTGAAATTGAGCTGCGTCGTAAAAAATCGGTTCGCTTCCGAGTTGAATTTTGGTGCAAGGCACAAAGTGACCTTCCCTTCCCCCGCCCACGATGATCTGAGGTCTCCTCAGCCTGCCTCCTTGCCTTTCGCCAGCACCCATTGCCCACACGACCATGTCTCCGTCAACCCCAACATCCAGACGAACATATCTCTTTTCTCACTTCCATGCCATTCAAGTTTTCGTCCTCGCCCATTTCCTAGCATGCAAAATCGGACCAGCCCCGTCTACGAAGGGGAGTAGTAGGCTCGAGGAATTCAAGAGTACGGAGTTGAGATGCACATGGGAGGACGCGGCTGCTGCAGGATAGTTTTTTTTGCTGTGAACCCCACCGTGCCAGTCTTTTTTCTTTCTTCTTTCGTTTCCTCATTCAATTCCAGTTGTAGATAATTCCTTGTTTGGCTCGTCTTCTCCAACGTGGCTCGACGTACGAGCATCCGCGCTGCCTCAGGTGTATCTTAATCTCCGTCTCCGTATGTTGTCCTTTCGGCTGAAACCCTACTCACCAACCGTTTCCCTCACCCTGTATGACACGCCAAACCACATATTCGCCATCAGGCAAGATAAATGCCCAGTGGTCCCAGAAAATCGGTGCAGAGGTGCACATCTAGAACCAGCCCACGTGTTTTTCTCGCCAATCGTAAGGCTATAACAGCCAGACGTGCTACACGAGATGCGTCTTACCTGGTTGTAAGCTCTCGTACCTACAATTCGATCCTTTCACCCCCAGATGGTGCGTAATCATCTTCATTTTGGTAACCAATCCATGTTAACTGGGCTGTTGCATCTCAGTTGCGTTTTGGAAAGGGCGTGATACCAGCGAGCTCAACCTTCCCGCCACTTGAATTTCCTCTCGCCAGTTCGTGCGAGATCAGGGCTGGGGCTGCAGAGGTGGAGAAGAAAAGGGGTAGGAAAGTGCGATCTCGCTGACCTACACCAACATCATCGATTACAACTCTAACAGTGTCCATGTTTTGTGTCTCGACGAGCAGTATGCCTTCGCCAGCGCCTCCCAATAGGAACTCTTCTGACCCCAAAGACTGGCCTACAACCTGCTCTGCTCTGCGAGATGGTGAATAACACGAACGCAACAGTGGAGGTGGCCGGCGAAGATATCATCCCTGATGCAGAGGCAGCCGTTGCTTTTCCCGCACTGACCGTGAACAAGGAGTGGCAATAACGACCGTTGTCGATACTCCTGAACACAACTATTAACATGCTCCTATTTACATTATCTTCTCACTGGCCCCTCTTATTTTCGAACAATGTAAATAGGGGGTATCATATTGAACGAGAGGGCAGCATATACAACAAGTGGAGAGGAAAAGGGTGGTGTCGACAACGGTGGCTATTGCCTATAGGAGAGACACAGTAACTGCGTAACCACCAAGTCCCCTACATTCCTCTCGTTAGGCCCATCTATCTTAATTGCGGCAGTTGAGTCTTCCCACAACCTCCGCCACATCCTTAACTCTGTCCGCCTCTCTTTTTTCACCAATAGGAAGGATACACTAATAAATGGTAGATAATTATGGCAAGTTCCCTCACATTCTATCGAAAGTGGATTTTCATTGTTACCAATTTGTTCTAACTCCCTATCCGTGGGTTTGATCAGTGAGTACAAAGACTGAGTACATACCTCGATTAACCACCATTTCCCCAAGCTAACTTCCGCGCGTAACGACGGCCACATATTAACGGCTGGATTGTGCTCAAACAATGTGAACTTCAATGGTGGGATGGCGGATTGGGAATCATTTGCAGGTAGGAAAACTGCTACGAAGTGTTGAAGATGGCCAGAGTACCAAGGACGAGAGGTCCTGGTATTTTTGGTAAGTTAATGCTCTCCTGCACCATTACTCAACCAATAATTACTTGAGTTCTCAACTTCCTGTCTGTTAGCCCCTCCTCCACTCCTCCGTACTACCACTAAACACGACTAAAGCCTATCTGCACCCACAGCGCCCTGCTCCCGCCACGGATGTGTACTACAAGAGGGAGAAAGGGCCCTATCGATGAGATTGTGCTTCGGCGAACATGTAAAAGGCAAGAAGGTACCGACAACGTCTTTGAGATACGGTGAGTCCAGAACGGCATCCCATTCAACAGCAGGTACTTACCAGTATCCAGATACCCTCGTTAACCCCATCCAACCATACCCTTTCATCGCCGTGATCGAATTCAACACAAGGTATGTTAGCACAATCTGACCCATTTATGAGCAACAACCAATTTATCTAGATAGGTTCGTGAGCACGACATGTTAACTGGGCCTTTGCGAGTGTCGGGCACATCAAGAAGGGACGATCAACGACGGGAGCTGCAAGAAATACAGTGAGCCTAGAACACACCCCGATTGATGAGGTGCTTACCGTTACTAATCCCCTAGTCTATCACACACGATCGACGACAAGCAGGAACCTATACTTGGACAAGTCAACATGGCGGCATAAACATAAAGATTTAACTCACCTAAAATAACCATCGCATTGGCAGAAACGACGATTCGACCTAGAATGATCACGATTAGCACCTGAGAACATGAGAACCAGAACGAGAGCAGCTTACCAGCGCTGTCGTCACTTTCCACCCAATCCTATGCGCTGAATCGACCAGGCTGTAACCTAGGTATGTCGTTAGACAATCCCACACCATCTACGGGCAACTGCTGTCCTAATTAGAAGAGTTCGTGGCTTCGGCGAGCGCAGGTCATGGCCAGAGAGAAGGGCCAGATGGAACGTGGGCAGTATCCGGTGCCAGTGAACGAGAAAGGGCATATTGAATGCGTAGGCAGCATCGAATGAGGGGGTGGAATCACAGGGCTACAAAACACACAGAGAGTCCAGAAACACCCCCGGATCGCGAGGAATATCATACCTACCAAATTCCCTCTCTTTCCTCTCATTAGACCCCTCCTCCTCTCCTCACTTTTGTCGCGTCCACTGAGTCGAATAGGCTAGAAACATAGGTATGTTAGCAGTTCATCTTACTCTCGAGAGACAAAACTGACCTGGTTAGGTAACAATGAACGAAAAGGGTATTGAGGGCGGCGCCTGCTATGGGAGGTATGATGAGTGCAGAACATCCTTGTTCGAGGAGTTTCTTACTGGTATATACTGCCCTAGTCCTGGTATATGACTTTAAAACCGAGCGCACACGGCAATGAGGAGGATATCTACTTTGACAAGTCAAGACAGCAGTGGGAAAGTCATCTTAGGGTTACCTAAGCTCTTCGTCAGAGGACACGGCAACAATTTAAGCGCCTAGAACAGCAATGAATGCACAGGAAGATAAGAACGAAACAAGAACGACTTACCATTGACATGGAGACGATCAGCACACCAGAAGATGGGAACGACGACTAGGACAACCTGTCGACACCGTCTACAATGACGACAAACCCAGGAGGAGGGAGGCAATGGAAACGGCAGATCTGCAAGGCGCGACACGAAGGAGAGAGGCTCTGATCGTGGAAGACAATGGAAAACTGCTATCTACATCACGTGTACAGATCTGGCCATTGGAATAGGCATCGCCGCTTGCTCTGGGATTAGCTCGACAACGGGCGACAGCAATGACAGCCGTGATGAGGGTGAATGTGGTGGCTGAGGAGGGAGGTTGACATCTCTGGTTCTGGTGGCGGCGAGATCCGAGGTCCTTGCTTCTTGATCTCCAGAGACAGTGACGATGGCGAAACGGTTCAGGTTTGGGCCTTCGTTCAAGGACCACTCCAGCCAACGCCAATAGCTGATCATCGCTGTCGGAACCATCTGCCATTTCCAGAGAAGGTGATGAGAACGAGGCTGGGCCTCGGGTTTTCCTTCGAGCACGACTCCGGTCAGTGCCAGTAGCTCAGCGTCAATAAACGCCATCTGGACATCCTCATCCACCTCATCCATAAGTAACTCGTCATCGAACAACGCAGACGCTGAAGGAAATTTGAAAATCATTGACTGCCAGTGACATGGTTGACGCAGGAGTCGGAGGTCGTTCCGTTGGAACATCCGAAGAGGAAGACAAGTTGTAACCGTTCGAACCAGGGTCGGCGAACGAGACGAGCATCGACATGGGAACGTCCTCCCAACCAGCCGTCGTTGGCGGTGGTGAGAGTTCGTCAATTCCTCTGAAAGAGCTTCCTCCGGCTCGACTTGTCAGCTCATCTGCCACGATACTATCCGCTTCGCTCGCACCCACCACCTCAGACCCATTCAAACTTGTCAATGTGGGCTATTGCTTTGTATGGCAGGTATGAGTCCAGAGGGAGACCATTGCCGTGGAATGTGAGATCAATGTTAACGTTGATCATCAACCGATCTCAGGTTCGAACTCCGCTGATAGCATAGATAACCGTCGATCTCGACGCCTACTTGTGTGATTAAAACGGTAAAAGATTGTGTACATTACAAATGTGCATAGGATGTAGTAGTCCAGATTTCAAATTAAAATTCTGCAAAGTAAAGATGTAGGCAAGAAAGAAGATAAGTGGTGACAATATTTGAGATGTTTGTTGAATAACATGTTCAAATTGCTGTGCTTTGCCTTAAGGTCTTGGATCTGGTATTTATATAATGTCACTAAAATGATACAGCTTTTACCTTTATTATCGTCCTGACTGATGTAAAGATCACATGTAATCTTTGGTGGTTGGGCGGAGTTTTAATCCAAGATCAACCTCGATCACGGTTGATCTTGGGCTATCTTGGGTTCATCAACCACCACCACTGTCAGTGCCCGCTTCCTGCCCCTAACTATGTTAAACCGTGGTTAGACCCCTTAACTGGCAGATAATAAATTTAGAGATGAAGAAGGTAGCCAATCCATACGTTAACCTTACATTTTTGCCTACCACCGCCAAGGGGATAACAGTTTGAATGACGGCCAGACGGTGTTGGACTAAGTTCAGGGTCAAAACAAACGCTATTTCTCGACTTGAAAGTGCGACCTGCGTTACTATTTTAGGGTTATCGGGCCTATCGTTATTAGATACTTATTCGACAGTCATGTGAAGAACCAATACATTTAGAAATAGAAATACATACAATCTCCCTCTAGCACCTGCGGTAACGGGTGCGGCGAATGCCGCCTCAACCTCGCCGAATCTGTTTTTGACCAGAACGAATTCCCCCCTCTCGAGCGCGTCGAGTCCACCCGCTGTCTGCTACCACTCGAACTGGTACTCGGCCGTAATTCTGGGACTGGTGGGGTTGGCGCAACCCCAGACACCGCATTGACAGAGAACTGGGAAGACATCGACATTTTGCTCGCCATTGGGAACCTCGAATACCGATACTCGTCGTAGATATCCGATGCACCTTCCCAGAATTCGGTCAACTCTGCGGATGGAGCCAACGATGGACGACGTTCGCATTCGTCGGTAGGTACCGATGAATGAAGGTGAAATGGGGGAGGCCGTTGGGGAGAGGAGGCCATAGGGGGGCGGATGATTGAGGTGATGGTGATGCTAGTAGCAGCCGCATGATCTTCATCCTTGCCTACGCTCCATCTCGAATACCTGAGCCGCCGCCGAATATCGTTTTCTTCGTCTTCATCTTTGTCTGAAGAATGCATCCCATTCGCGAGATCTTGTAATAGAGAAAGGCCGATCCCGACTTGAGCATCAGCCGATGAACACCAGTCGTACGAGGACGAGGACGATGACGCGAAGGAGCGAGAGGTGTTTAGAGTTGCAGGTGAAGGAGCCGGAGGACTGGTGTGGGTGGCATTCGCGCTCTGAGGCAAGTCATTCATGGAAGATGGATATTGCGAAGAGGAGGATGCGAGTGTCGATGACAATGGAGGAGGAGAATAAGGCGAGATCTGCGATATGCCCGTGGGAGGCGACGTGCAACGTGGATGTCTGTTTATTGATCCTGAGGCCTGAGTGGCGAAGTATTCGATTCAGGAAAAAAACTTTTCGCTTCAGGGAACCAATATGCGACACCCTGCCTCCGTCTGAGGGGAAAGATGAGAAAAAAAAGTGATAGGGTGTCTGCGTACGCACCGAGAAGGATACAAAGGTTCGAATCAAGGAAATGAGTGCCTTCGTGGTACAAATCGTCAAGGAAATTTCTCCTGGCCCCTTTTCCAAACCGAGGGACACGAGTTCGTCCTTTTTGTCCGATATGAGAGACAGAGGAAGCGCCTTGATTCTCGTGCTGTAATCAGGAGCCCATTAGATATCATTTACAGTTTGTCGAGCTACCAGTAGGACTTACCCGAGTTTCTCCAAGCTTTGTGGAGATAAGTACGTGCCAATGACTCAATAGTCGCTTTATCTTCTTCTTCGTCGAGTTCCTCTTTGAATCTCTGGATTAGCTGGTAAAACGTAGTAGTTTCCTCTTCACTAAGGTCTGAGAGTTTGCGTTTCTTCGGTGGCATGTCTGGTGGTATCTGAGTAGGGGTTAAAGGCAAGAACTGCTTCAACCAACGCACAGGAGTTGACATCGCCTTTAGATCCAAACATTGCTGTCGCCAAACACACCTATATTAGGCCTGATGCGAAGCGTAAGTCCGACGAGTGGCTCGTCTATCTCCTCCACAGTGCAGAGAATGCGGATGTTGAGCTCAACATCAGTGAAAATTTTAATAGAAAGGAAGGATAGATGAAAGAATTGATGATGGTGATATGAAGACAAACTTAGCGCAAACTTAGTGGTCAAAGTAAGCGCTCCCGTTGGCGAACTTCGCCGTTTCACGGTAGTATTTGCTGTGGCCCATAGCTGAGTCCATCTTCAAGATATTTAACTAGATGTGGAAATATGGCTCGGCGAGATAGCTAGTGAACGTAACCGATTCGGGCCATACTGGCGCTGCAGTGGAATACCGGGAGGCTGTGCGAGCATGCGCAATGCGCCGCTATCTCAGTACATTCTTCTTTTTTAATGTTTCTTGCATTCTTCCGGGGAGTAGGCCCTATTTTATTCTTCTCTCCTTTCAATCTGTAGTATGTAGTATGTAGTCGAGACCTAGTACTGTAATTAAGTTCATCCGTTTGTCCTCTGGACAACCGGAAATCTTATCTTTATCTTATCTCGATCTCGTGAGCGACTAAGCTTCCTGATCTGATTTCAACAGGCGCCCAATTCCAAGACCTCCTAACTTAATTATTCTGGCAGTCGATAGTTAAATAGGGCCCATCGTCATTCACAACCATGCCTGTTGCTCCTCATTCCTCCATACTTGCTACCTACCTTTGTCCTCGAACCTCATAAATTCGACTATGGGAGGACTGGCGAGACCTCTGGCACGGGGGGCCATTGTCGATATCAATCTGTGCTTGAGGGAACTTGGGAGAAGACGCGGGATGGATGCTAATCATCTGTGGGAGGGTTCGGGAGCTGAGGGCATTTTGGGCAGTGATGTTAATCGGTCATGGACTGCTGGGCATACAGTTCCAGTAGTATTGGATAATATATGGTACGCTGTTTTATTAAGAGCGCGCAGAGCGCTCGTACCTATGCCATCACCGCTGGGAGATGTTCTGGCACTGTCGTTGTACGCACACAAAATGGGCATTGATTCATTTAGCAGGGTGGAATGCCAGTGATAATATGTTCTGAAAGAAGCAAAGACTCTGAGCTTTGAATTGGTTCCAAATATAAAGGTGGGATCAAGCACATACCTCATAAACGGAACTGAGATGACATCAACCCTGTGAACTGGCGTATCTAATCTATAAGATAAGATGTAACAATATCCTTATATGGATATTGTTACATCTTATCCTGGAGTCTGATTAGATATGCCGTGCTAGTGCCAGATTAGATTACATCAGTACATGTGATCTGTAGATACCACCATCCACAACCACAATCGCCTCTTGCCTCCATCCTTTGTGTCTTCTGAACGGAATTTTTTTGCCATGCGAGATTGGGTATGTTTGTGGAACTTGCAGGATGTCGACGCATCTCGGAATGGCGGGCCACATATTGATGGATGACATAATCCATGTGGCCCACACAACTTGGGTGATCGTGAATTCCTCCTCCTAACATTCTTGCTGGCCGATGATGGACCGTTATCGGCCGTTAAGAGTGTTAGCCCCCATAACCCTAAGGTTCTTCATCGAATTTGGGGGCACGTCGGCGCTGGATGCTATGGGGGATGTGACCGAGGCTGACAAGTCTGATGGCACTGCAGACCCCGGTGTTGAAAAATAATCTAAGATGATAGGTAAGCTGACATTTCGCACAAGAATGATCAGTTCGAAAAGGAATCAAAAAAACGATTGATCGGAGAAAGGTTCAGAGCAAAATGAACCCAAAGCAAGCAGAGAATATATACACCAACGAAACGAGTGCTTGTCAAACCCCCATTGTCGACCGATAAAATTATCAAAGTGAAATCAAAGCGATATGATCGAAACTGCCACGGCCCATGCAACACATATCAAGAAATTGGGCATGAACATCATTGACAACGAATGTCGCTGGAAATGGAGAAGGTGAATCTGAAAGAACAATGCAAAGACGAGAACGAAGAAACTAAGAGCGAGAAAGTTGGCGTAAATGGTGACGGTGCATCTCGAAAACGAAGCATAAGATTCGGGATCAAAGGTAGGGGAAAGGGCCTACCAGTACACAGCGGATAGCGGTAATGGGGTAAATACGAGAAAACTTGGGAAGAGGAAACAGACGTGAATAAAAATCATAACCAAGAAAAGAAAATGGAACAGCTTGGAGAAGGCGAATAAAAACAAAATCAACTAAAAAGAGGAAAAGATTGACGATAATCACGATCGTAGAGACCGATCGTGGCTAGTGGATAGGAAGTTACCATAACTCGTAGATTGTCAAGACCCAAACTCTCCGCAGTCACCTTGTATTCGTGGTTCTCGCTGTCCATGGAAAATGACTAGAAATAGATTATAACGGTAAGTATTTGTCGTCAGGTGGGACAGAGACTGACTGTTGCCAGTAGTCGCCTGACGCGCCGTCAATCCAACTCGTGGTACACTTTGTCCATGGTGTACGAAACCCAGTGCATCAGCGGTCAGTTCGAACGCGCCGCGGGTGAAACGATCAGGTCGGTTGGTGTTTGGCCCGGTTCCTTGTCGCTGTAGCTGATGTTCTATGGCGCAGACGTCGCCTAGGAAGGGGTGGTGGTAAGTACAAGCTTTTAATTGAGGACAGAATGTGTACTCGCCATTTCTGGCAGTCGCTCTCGGCATTGACACGCCATCCTTTTGATTTCAACTGGATTCTTTCGTATGACCTAACTCGGCACAACTGGAGTAATGGATAAGGTCGGTTTGTAGTCGTCCCACTTGCTGGTACCCTGTAGCTGATGTTCGGTACTGCAGGTGTCACCTAGCGAGAGTGGGTGCTAGTAATAGTAGGTACGAGTGGTTGATCGAGTCCAGTAGATGTGTATACTCACCTTTTTTAATAGTTGACATCGTTATCGACGCCATCCGGGTCTACGGGTGGTATGTGAGATGAGAGTCCGTCGTGTCTACAAGGGAAATGTAAGTCGAGATGGGACATGTTGGGTTGATAGTAATGTACTGAGCGATAGTCCGCGACATGTAGGCGTCAGTCTCAATAAAGCTGAAGACATGGTACAGCGGAACTGCGGAGACGGAAAAGGAGGATACAATGAGTAAACGGTTGAACATGATAAGTTTGACTTACTCCTCGCCCAAGGTTGCCCACGTTCAAGGACAAGTACAACACAGAGGTTGAGGGGCATGGCGTAAGGATTAAATAAATCCTGCAATCGTCTTATTGGAATAGCTGGTCGTAGTAGGGTTGTGAGGATGACACAACTTCCGCAAGCTCATTCAAGGCAAGCGGGGTTGGCGCCGGTGCGTTCGACCAATCGCAAGGTCGCAATTTCGACGGCACGGCATAAAGGAGCGGGTGTCATGGCAATTATCATAAGCAAGGATGGATGTGGGCATCGAAACGACATATTTTGCTGGTTTGGGTGGTTATCAGGAGGAAGAGGGGATGGGGGCATTGAAACCATGTATTTCAACGGCTTTCGAAAGTGCCTGTAGTCACAAAATATGAGTTTGGCGGTTGCGAAATAGAAATCGCGGAAGGTGTCGTGGTTTCGACACCTTCTGCAATGCACCTGACGGCTCTCCCTCATCAAGGACCCCCCTTATCGCGCTCGTACCCTTCCACATCTTCCTCACTCCTTCGAAACGTAGCCCACAACCTTTGATTGGGGGGTGCTCGAAAACCCCCATGGTTCGCGTAAATGAGCAAAAAATAACATGTATTAGTGAAAAACACGTCAGAAAAGGTTAAAAATCAGTAATAAAACACTTACAAACTTTCTTTCTTTTTTTTTTTGAGGTTCCACAGCGCGAGATGGCCAAAGGAGTGGTGGTGGTGGTGGTGGTGGTGGTGGTTCGAGATGCATCAACATCGTTGATCTCAATTCCGGCACCATCCGAGTCATGACGCGGTGATACACAATCCGAGAGGTTTTTTATATATATTATAGATTCTTCATGTACTAGCAAAACCAACTACGATGAGCAGGGGATGAGAGAGAGGAGAAGAATGGCTTACCTTCAACGTGCTCAAAGACCACAAGACCCACCAGGATGAGTTCGCGAGCAGGAAAAGTGCGTTTAAAGTCACTCTCCGCTTGAAGGCAAAAAATTTGTGCGCATCACTGCAACATCACCGATTGAAAACATTTAGTGCTTGCATAGTTATGCAATAGTTTTCAAGAAGTTGGGGTTGAAATGTCCACAGTTATCGAGTATTTGTGGTGTAAAACTGGCACCAAAGGATTGAACTTGAGGGCCCGATGCGCAGGTGTGCGGAAGCTGTATCCGTTTCAAGTTGAGCGCCATGGCAGTGCCGGGAACGATACCAGGCAAATGGCTACAAGAAGTTAGGTCCAGAGTTACCGCATCAATCAAAAGCGGGCCGTTACCTGCTTATCATCAGTCTAAGTTTCAGTTTCAGAGTTGTCGTAGCAGTCGAATTGGGCTAAAACATACGTATGTTAGCAGATAGTCTTGCACCGCTGACACACGAGAACTGACCTTGTTCAGAGGTTTCGCATCGACGAAGAGAGTCGGGGCATCTACCTAAACAAATCAAGACTGCAGCAGGAACATACTGGGCTCACCAACGCTCGTTGTGGGAGAACACAGTGGTAAGATCGGGTGCCTACAATGGCAACAATGAGAGAAGGAGGAGAAACAGGAGGAGAACTTCAGCTTACCAGCACTGTTGTCCTGCCGCACGCGTCAATGAATTGACAAATCAAGACCGCAGCGGGAAAATTATTGGAGAACTCACCAACGCTCTTTGTTGGAGGACACGCCGGCGAGGTCAAATATCTAAAATGGGTACAGTGAGTAGAGGAGGAGAAAGAAGAGAGGAACGGCTTACCGGCACTGTTGTCCGAGACCAGAAGACCCGCCAAACAATATAAACTTGCAATTAGGGCTCCGGGTGCGTATGGAATATTATAGGACGAGAATCTATCAGTTACATAAACACGAAAGGAATAGTTAACCGAGAACATAAGATTTTTTGGTTTGAATAAATATTTCGACATATGAACCACAACTCGTGTACAGTACATAATGCTCACTCTTCATATGATAACGCCCCGATCGATTGTGATCGGTGAGGAACTGTGCGTCGATATCAGAAATTGACTTGAGTTCCATCAAGTGAAGGCTCCCCCTGTCGATCCCCTCCTTCTCGTTCGTCTCACTCAACGGGACACAGAGGAGAGGCCAGACGTGGATCCAATCCAAAAGGGGACCACGGTATGTTACGAACGTCGGCAAATCAATGAAGAAATCATCTGCAAAGTAGTTTTGTACTTCTTTTTGAAGGTACCCGTCCCATGAGCGCATATGTAAGACATAGAGATTCTTTGAACTTTCGGAGATCAGGGTACGTCTAAAAAAAAAAGGGGCCCAAATATGGTACCCGAAGCTGAGTGCCAGTGGCAAAAGAAGGGCGAAGCATAAGGTAAAAGACTTACGAGGGTCTGGAACCAACTGAGAAGATACTGCAGCTACATGATCAGAGTTTCTAACGTAGACCGTCGGTCAGGAGGTGAAGATGCCGAAAAAAGATGTGGGAGGTACGCTTACACGAAAGGCCGAACTGATGTTGCGAGGACCATGAATAGTCGACGAACATGTGGTGCATGGTGAGCATGTACAATCTATTGAGTCTTTGTGAGGGATTAAAGTGCTGGAAAGGGGGAAACACGTACGAGGTAGATAGAAACGCACCCGGAACAAGCTGTGTCGTGACGAAAATCGAGATGTCCGGTTGAACAGACATCCCAGAGGGCGAACGTGCAGTAACAACACATTCAACCCTTCTCTCCCTCGAAAGGAGCACCATGCGGGAGTCGGACTCCTCGCATGGGGCGAAAATCCTCCGACTCGCATTTGCAAGCGAGGGAGGGGGTGAATAAGTGGAATGACCTGCACGTCCGACGGTTGAACAGACGTGCAGATGGGCTAACACGCCGCTATTGCGACGCGTATAAGGCCCCTTATTGACTAAACTACCCCATTCCCAAAATCATCAAGTGTTTTGACAGCGATGAGAATGAGAATAAGAACTCGCCGATTGAACTGTACTTATCCGGACAATACGACGAGGACCCGATATGAAAAACACGAGAGGAGATGTGAGGGGATGCAGGGGTTGGGCTCCGTACATCACACCGACGTAAATGCAGGACTTGGACTCCATGCATGGATGTGGCGGCAAGAGGGAGAGATGGTGTTGCAGAGCCGAGGGCAATTGTTTCCGGATCTTACATCATGAGTATGATGTCATTCACCATCAAAGGGTGACTGACAAATTGCGCTGATGATCGCACTCTATTGTCTCCCACCACCACCCACACCTCCGTCTCCGTCTCAACTCTCTCTCTCTTCAACCTGGAATCGCGGCTGTGATCCCCTCCCCTCTTCTGATGGATGTGGGCCAGCCTTTTTCTGCTGGAGGGGTACATGCGAAGGGGAAATCTGTGCAGTGGAGGTGAGTAACAGGTTGGGCTCGCGTATCATCGCGAGCTCATTCTGGTCGCTCTTCTTTGTTCTTTTTTATGTGCTGATGAACTTTCCACCACCCCCCACAGGTTCGACGCAAATACCGCCCGCCACCACCGTTTATCCTCCCTCGCTTGCAAATGCGAGACGGAGGATTTTCACTCAGCAGGAGTTAAATTCCTGCTGGGTGATGTTTCGAGTTGATAGGCGGGCTTATAGTGTCGCATTAAAGACTCGTTAGCCCATCTGCGCGTCTGTTCAGCCATATGTGCAGATTATTTTGCCTATTCACCCCTTTCCCTCGCTTGCAAGTGCGAGTCGGAGGATTTTCACCCCATGCGAGGAGTCTGACTCCCGCATGGTGCTTATTATGAACGTGAGAGGGATCGAAATTGCTGCTACTGCAGTACGTTTGTCCCCTGGGATGTCTGTTCAACCAGACATCCCGATCTTCGTTTCGGCGCCGCCTTTCGCGAGATGGTGGCCTTATAGCTCATGCAGATTCGGTTTGACCTCTGCATGCGTGAGCGGGAAGGGTCGGACGAATCGCGTTAACGGCTTGTACACCCTCTGTTCGCCCCCTTGAACGTACCATTACTGCACGTTTCCCCTCTGGGATGTCCATTCAACTAGACATCCTGATTTTCATCACGACGCCGTCTCCCTCGCGGGATGATGACCGCTTTTAGTTCATATGGCTTTTTCCTGATAGCAGGGGTTCGACAAGTTGCGTAAGTAGCTCATACACCCTACCGCGCGTGGGCTTTGCAGGTAGTAACATTGTATTCCATAGATAGTGAAACAATACATTTACTTAATACCTAAGATTTCTACTTTCGAAAGCACAATTGCTCCCGGAACAAATGTGGGGTTGGCACAAGTCTGGGGTATGTCCTCAGCTTGGGGTGCGTCCTCCATCGAGTCTAATTATATTGATCACGGACTTCCACATCTAGTCCGATCCTGACATTGACATCGTCCGTTGACGTTGACGTTCAGTTCTCTGGACAGTAGTCAGGAAGACAGGAAAGGCAAATGCTCGTTACCCGCACCTCGAGGTTATGCATACTGCATAGATGAGACTGGAACAAGCCTTCACGGAGTCAAATGAGCAAAGGCCGTGAGGGGTTGGTGCGACGCCGGTGGGCAAGTTGTGCAGCTGTGCAATATCTGCCAACGTCTAAACAATGCGAATTCGGAAGCCGAGAGCAATCGACTGAGTATGTTAGCCCGCGTTTTTGGCCATTTTTGAATGCAATGTACAGAGGCGCAGATGTCAGGAAGACAACATACCAGTCTCCATGCCAATTTGACGCGCGCCCATGAAGAAAGGAGGAGTGTCTTTGCGTGGGAATCATTTCCCTCTTGCGTTCTCCGAGAAATTTCAGCCAGACAAATAGGAACGCCTGATAAGATAAGATAATCTGCAGATGGATTATTTACCCCAGATGAACACTGTTACGCACCCTCTTTGTAGGACACGGCGCTGAGTTGAACAGTAGAAGAACAATGATTTACCCTAACAAGTACTCTTAACGGACAATAGCAGTATTTAGGTCTCGGGTTGGAGCATGGGCTCAGAGATAAGCATCTCGTCCCAAACTGTAAGTCTTTGCTTTGTTTTACCCTCTGCAGACGTTGAAGCGCATTTTAGATTGGACAAAAATCCACAAAGGGAAAGACCGTCCATCCAGCGGAATCAGAATCGACGAGCAGGGTGTACCTTATGATAGGTTTTACCGGGGTGACCATAAATAGATTCATTTTGTAGGATTTCGTGTTGTACTTTGATCTCACATTGTACGAAGGTTTGGGGGTGATGAGCCGGCCCAGTGAAGATACTCTGAATATCCAAGGTCCTCAATCCTTTTTGTTAGGGAGAAAACTAATACCCCTTTCAATATGTCTAGGAGAGACTAGGAAGGCCCTGCGTTCGCAAAAGTTTCAGTTAGCATGCTATCGTTCTCTTTCTTGTCACATAGAACTTACTCATGCGGTCTTAGAAGCACCGATGTCCGCAGATATCCCTCAGGTCCTTCCGGCACCAGTCTATAATGGCATCGACATGGGTACTTTAAGTGCGTATGTTCATTTATAATTCTTCCCCCTATTGCCTGAGCCGTTGTCCTAGTCTCAGGGCTGTTCGCAGACGCACCGGAAGTCGATTCTCTTACTACACATTCTAATTTGATTACAGATGACTTAGGTATGTCTTTTTATTGTCTCCCCTTGCGAATTCAGCCCACACCTGAGGCAGCCCGCAGGTATATCTTTTCTTGATTGGAACATGGATTCGAACGCGGATTTTTCTCCACCTCCCGAGGTATCGAGTAAGTATAGCGGTTTAGACGACTCTTTCGACGGCTTCCTTGATTACCAACATTGTCTGGACTATTCAGGAGCCGGCCAAGATCCGTGCCGTTATTATTGTCGCCCCAAGAGCCGCCTGTGGCTCTCGAGCCTCGAGAACCTAACTATGTCCGTGGGACCGTGTCTCCCCGCTGGTCTTCCCCTACATCCCATAACCGAAACCGTGGGGATTCGATGTCTACCTCCTCGCGGCATGGGTTTCCTTCTCCTTCCTCTCCTGGATCCGTGGCCAGTCGCCCTTTCCTACTATCTCCGTCTGCTCCTCGGACCAAGTATCGGGCAAAGAAAGGCAATTCATCGAGCCTTTCCTCTCGCTCTCAGTCTCTCATGCCGTTTATCCTCGAAAGTCCTCAAAAGTCCCGTAACGCACTTAAAGCTTCGAAACTGAACACTTCGGAACCGTATTCAATGCCACTTTACTGCTTCATAAGGGCGGGAGTTCAGATCAATGGAGAACGAGCATGACATAAGGGTGTTCTTCAGACCATCTGGCCAGATTGTGGAAGGACATGCAGGTATGGGACAAGGGAATGACCCCCGGGAAATTCCTGGTTATGACAATCTTCTCAGGGACTGGGTGCTTAGTTTCGCGCTGGATCTCATCCCTTCCAAAGCAGCTGCCTCTGGTCTGGACGGTACGTGAGGCTTTGTTTTGTATACGATCTTTTTGTTCACTAACTTTCTCTGTAGTTGAGGCGCGCAGTGACGAAGGTCGTGAAAGTTATTCACTACTCAACACAAAGCTGGCCTTGGGATGAGGTATGGGCTAAGGAAAGCGACGCTAGAAGACATAGAGGACTTTTTTTATCGCCCGCTGTTGGGAGTGGACGAAATTGCTTAGACCATCGGCGTAAATCTCTTTGATTTTCTATTCATACATGCTTCTTTTGGATATTATAAAACGCTATTAATATATAGATGACCACTCATGTCCTGGGATGAAGACGTTCCTGATTTTACTTGGTCTTTTCAGCTGACGCCAGACGGGCAGCTATTAGCTGTTTTGCCCCGCAATTCAAGTCCTTCGAGATAGGATTTAACCTACCTACTGTGCTCATTTTTAAAAACAACTTCTTGTTCCTCCCGGGAGGCTTATTGGACACGACGAGACAAAGAATCAACATTACAATCAATATACAACAAATCATTGTACAAAAAAATATTTCTGCAGCAAGCGACGGACGGTTCATACTAATCATCCCAAACACCAAGCGCAATCAAAATGCGGGATGTTCTCATAGCTGCAGGTGGCAGTGGTTCTCCAGGATAATAGCCCAAGAAGTACGCATCCCTGGATGCAGCATTGAGAGCCCTCACTAACCTTATGCTGGTAAGGGGGGGTAGATTGTGCTGAGTCAAATTTTTCAACGAGGCACCACATAGAAAAGGATCAAGAACACATACTAGGCCGGCAGTGGGATCAACACCAGACACAAACGGCACTATCTCAAGGGGCGAATCCCGACCTGCCCCCTTTGTTCGGTTAGAGTTCTGTAATCGATGGGGTCATTGAAAATTCAATAAAAGGAAAGAACAGGACTCAACGATTGCCGCAATACGGTGGATCGTGGCGGAGGAAGCCTGGAGGGACTGCACGCTATTGGTAAGTGCGGTGACGTTCACGGTGAGTGCGTTGACGTTCGCGGTTAGGGTTATGGGGGGTTTTTTGACTCGTAGGGGTAGGGTCAGAAGGTAGGGTAGGGTAGGGTAGGGTAGGGTAGGGTAGGGTAGGGTAGGGTAGGGTAGAGTAGAGTTTGGTGGGGTAGGGTAGGGTAGGGTAAAGTAAAGGTAGAGATAGGTGATGGGTAGTCATTACTGCAGAAGACGAGAGAATTGTCAGCACACATTGTCAGTACATGTCTGTGATACACATACGCGAGGCTCTAAGAACCTCGCATTCTCACTACCAGTCTGTGATACACGTATGCGAGGCTCTAAGAACCTCACGTTTGCAGTATGCAGTCAGCGGTGCACAAACGTGAGGCTCTAAGAACCTCACATATGTGTATTGCTGACCATGTACAGAAAGCGCGAGGTTCTAAGAGCCTCGCGTTTGCGGTACCCAGTCAGTTGTACACTTACATGAGGCTCTAAGAACCTCATGTTTGCACTACCCAGTCAGCGGTACGCATGTGTGAGGCTCTAAGAACCTCATGTTTGCAGTACCCAGTCAGAGGTACGTAAACGTGAGGCTCTAAGAACCTCGCGTTTGCAGTACCCAGTCAGTGGTACCCAAATGTGAGGCTCTAAGAACCTCACGTTTGCAGTGTACCAGTCAGCGGTACGCAAACATGAGGTTCTAAGAACCTCATATTTGCGGTGTGCGGTTCTTCGAGCCGCATGTTCTCTCCACTTCTCGTGTACCCTCTCCCACACAAGATCTCCCACAAACTGGAGGGAGAATGTGCGGCTCGAAGAACCGCACATTCTCTTCCTGTCGTGTACTCTACCCCTCACGTACCCTCTCCCACAAAAGAGGAGAGAGAATGTGCGGCTCGAAGAACCGCACATTCTCTTCCCATCGTGTACCCTCTCGCGTACCGTTCCCCACAGAACAGCACATTCTCTGCTTCTTGCATCCTGTTTCCCGCGAGACGGGACAGGGAACATGCGGTTCTTCGAGCCACACGTTCTCTGCCCCTCGCGCACTATCTCCCACAAAAAATTATAGAGAATGCATGGTTCTTCGAACCACACATTCTCTGCCTCTCGCATACTGGTTCCCGTGAGACAGAACATGCGGTTCAAAGAACCGCATGTTCTCTGCCGTCGCGTACCATCTCTCACAAGACAAGAGTGTGTGTGTGCGGCTCTTCGAACTGCACATTCTCTCTGCTTGTCGAGGAACCTCGCCTCTCGTGAACATGCGGTTTTTTGAACCGTATGTTCGCTGCCTCTCGCGTACCATCTCCGCCTGTTTCATGCAAAAAATAGTATTAGGTAGTTTACTTTCGAATGTAGAGAACATAGATATTAATTAAATTTATTGTTTCAGTATCTACCAAATACAATTAAGTGTACCTACGAAATATACTAACCCGACAAGGTGACAGGACGGCGCTTCTGGTTGAACAGACACGCCGATCCCCCAGAAGAAAACACCCAGCGGGAGTTAAGCTCCTCGCATTGGGCGAAAAACCTCCAACTCGCCTTTGCAGGCGAGGGAGGAGAGCAAATGGAGAGTGTACAAGCCGCTAACGTGGCTCATCCGACCCCTCACGCTCACGAAAAAGCTACATGCAGAGGTTTGACCCTCTGCATAAGCGAAAAAACATCTTCCTCGCCTTTGCAGACGACGGAGGCGGCGCCGAAACAAAAATCGGGATGTCTGGTTGAACAGACATCCCAGGGGGCAAACGCACCGCAGTAGCAGCACGTTCTGCTCCTCTCGCGTTCGAAATAAGCACCATGTGGGAGTCAGACTCCTCGCATGGGGCGAAAATCCTCCAGCTCACACTTGCAAGCGAGGGAGGAGGATGAATAGGCGAAATCTACACGTCTGGTTGAACAGACGCACAGATGGGCTAACGTGCCGCCACAGCGACGCGTATGAGCCCGGCTATCGACGAAAAGCCGCATCCAGCAGGAGTTAGACTCCTGCTGGGCGAACATCCTCCGTCTCGCATTTGCAAGCGAGGGATGATGAATGGAGGCGGTGGGCGGTGTTCGCGACGAACCTGTGTGAGGTTATGAAGAAGTCATCAGCACTGAAAAAAGGAGAAAAAAGCGGAAAACGAGCTCGCGATATCATCGCGAACTCGTCCTGTTACTTACCTTGCTGGGCCTCCCACTTCACGGGTCCCCCCTTGGTATGTAGCCCCATTCCAGCAGAGAACGCCGGGCTCACATCCCTCGGAAGAGGGGAGGGGCCCAAGGCCGCGATTCCAGGTTGAAGAGACAGAGAGGAAGGAGAGGGAGGCGGAGGTGGTGGTGGTGTGAGAAGAGAGCCCGGAACGGAAACCGATCCGGCGTCACATGTGGTGACATGCGACCCAACTCACCACAACCTTCCCTCGTCGTCGTCTTCGCACTCTGCCACATTGCATGGAGTCTAACTCCTGCATTGTTTGCGCTGAGTAATGTGGGGAGTCTAACTCCTGCATTACGCACCGACCCATGAGCCACGCGTTAACATCCATACGCCCCCCTCTCATCCTTCCTCATCACAAGCATCAACGTCTACGCCGCCCCCTCCACCAACATGTAGCATTGTGAGTCTGACTCACAATTCAAGTTTTCCTTTTCTCATCCACAAGCACAGCCCGTACGGACAATGTTGCGATTTTTACTTGTAACTCGTTCCCTTCAACACCGGTGTCGCATCTCCCCTCTGTTGGAAGCATTCTCGTTTGCCATTATGCACCCGCCCTCGATTAATTCGATGATGACAGTGAGTCCTGCAGACCATGTACTTTGTATTTCTTAACTTTGATCTTAGTTTTCAGGCCCCTCGCACTTCCGTTTCACTGGCGATCTGTCCTCCCGGCGAGCGGTGGATTGTCAGCGATCGGATTGTTTCGTTAGCAATTGGTATGTCTTCGGGGCCTGGTATGTGTTTGCATCGTATCGTTTTTATGTCCTCCTTTTTCTGACTACAACCATAGCCATCCAACGACGGAACTCGCATACAGTTAAATGGACTTGTGTGGCAATGGGTACGCGATAAGTAAGTTTTGTTACTTTTTTTGTCCGATTGAGTAGCGTTTTAACCTGTCGTTTAAAGATATCGCGGAATCTGGAACCCTTACCCACAGCCGGACTGTTTATATCTTACGAACGGGGTTGATGGGTATTATATTCGACGACTAGAATAATGAGGTATGTACACATCTTAGCGTTGTCCTTCCGTCATAACACCTATGTACTCATTATCCTCCTTTCCTCGTTCGAAAAACCATGCCACTTCATCTCCAGGTATGTCAGTTGGCTCGAGTGTTGACAATGAACACACTGACCTGGTTCTATAGCCTATAGATGCCTTCAGGCTTTTTTCCAATGACGGGGATCTGGAAACCCCAGCTAACGACGCCGACTTGGGTTAGATGGGTTGGTTTAGACAATGTCGACCACGTCTGACGAAGGCTGCGAGTCACGGCAAGGGGCGTTGGACATGAGGAACGATGACACCAATGCGTGAAGGAACGCTATGTGAGAAGCTGTCTTCGAGAACCGCGCATTCTCTCTCCGCTTGTCTCATGCAAAGGGTGTGGGTATTAGGTAGTTTACTTTCAAATGTAGAGATCATAGTTATTAAATAACTTTATTGTTTCACTGTCTATGGAATACAATGAAGCGTACCTACCAAATCTATAAAGCCTAGAAGAAGACAAGAAAGCACGTAATTGAGAAAGACGAGGCTCTAGGAGCCGCAACAAACAACCGACAACAGAATGTTGCGATATTTCGATGCATCAGCCGAGAGGGGTCACGGTTAGGGTTAGGGATAGGGTGAGGTACATGCCTAGATAAGGTATTGGCGATTACAGACTAACCGAAATAGACCCGACGGAAAGTGCGGCTCTTGGAACCTTTAGGGTTAGGGTTAGGGTTAGGGTTAGGGTTAGGGTTAGGGTTAGGGTTAGGGTTAGGGTTAGGGTTAGGGTTAGGGTTA
>Ga0307513_10000456_pt1 | contig 58897 bp, 69 predicted proteins | sample 15_EM_MG_FD_202174 | JGI IMG/M metagenome (GOLD analysis project Ga0307513, IMG submission 202174) | Populus trichocarpa ectomycorrhiza microbial communities from riparian zone in the Pacific Northwest, United States - 15_EM | ecosystem: Host-associated > Plants > Roots > Unclassified | place...
AGGCTGGCTCTTGCGCTCGGATTGGCGGTAATGGCAGCACTCCCATTGCAGGCGCAGGCGCCGCCACCTTCCCCCCTGCCTCCGGATCTGCGCTCCGTGCTGCAGCGTATACATACCGACTATGTAGACGCATTCGTGGTCAGCGAGGGTTTTGGCAAGAGTCGGCTGACGCCGATGATGCGGTTGCTCTGGAACCCTTACTCCATTGACGACGGCGAACTCAGAGTTCGCGATGTACAACTGGTGGGTATCGCCAAGCACGATCCACCAGTGGTTTATACGTCAGCATTCCAGGGTTTCGAGCATGGGGAGAATGGCCCGGAACTCGCCGGGCTCCAGACACGCGCGGTGAACGCCGAAGAAGCATGAGCGCTGCTTGTTCTGGCCCGAGGTGAAAAGATCGTGTTCAACACAGAACCTGGCGGGCTGCGGCTGTTCGGCCCGACCCACGCGCGTTCCGAATGTTTGGACTGCCATCGCAACAAGCAGGTGGGCGACTTGTTGGGTGCGTTCAGTTACCGGCTTGAGCCGGCCCGCTTGCAGAAGCAGTAGCACTTGGCGCAGACGCTGCGCGGTCCGGCAGATGATGCTGGAGGAAGCCCATTACACGGGCTTCGTAGCCAGCGGGATCGAGGTGCTGAAAATCCTGGTGCGCAGCCTGCGCAAGCAGCCAGTATTCCTTGGGGTCCTTAGCGCGAGCGAATAGCGCCGCCGATTCTGCGGGTGTGGTGTGCTGGTCCCTGCCTCCGGCGATGACCATAACGGGGGCGCCGATTGCGGCGATGTGATCGATGGGCCGCAGCTTGTCCATCGAGATTCCCAAACGCGGCTTGATCTGCACCTCCAACAACCTGCGCAGCAACGGAGCGGCATATCCGAAACGCATTGCCATGCGGTTCCGCAACGCCCGCTGCGCATCCGGATATACGGCTTCCAGTACGACGGCATCGAATCCGCTTGGTGAAGGACCCAGCAGGATCGATGCGCCGCCGAGCGATACACCGATGGCGGCGATGGGCTTGCTCGGACGCCTGCTTCGGATCCACTCGCGCGCCGACTGCACGCCAGCCGATTCGCGCAGCCCCAAGGTAATCGCTTCGCCGGAGCTCTCGCCATGCGCCTGCAGATCGACCAGCAGCACCGAGTAACCATGCTTAGCCAGCAATCGCGCGCGCCCAACCATCGCGGTGCGATTTGCACGGATGCCGTGCAACAACAGCGCCGATCCCTTGTCGGTATCGCCCGAAATCCACCAGCCGTGTATCGACCTCGGTTTGCCCGCAATCACGACAGGTACGGCATGCAGATCTGCGGGGGGTGGACCGATAACCGTGGGACGCGGAGCCACCAGTTGACCGCCCACCCAGTAGCTGAAGGCAAGTCCGGATGCTCCAAGGAGAATAAAAAACAATGCCGTCCCCTTGAGAACGGCATTGCGTTTGCTCGTGAGCATAACTCTCTTACTTGGCAGGCTTGAAGACGACCTTCGTACTCACTGCCACTTCGTTCGGAATGGTTTTGGTATCGGCCCAGTCGCCGGTGCCGACGCCGAAATCCAGGCGTTTGACTGTAGCCTTTCCGCTCAGCACCGGTTGCGCGCCTGGGGTCCAGGTGAAGGTCAGGGTGACCGGCTTGCTGACGCCGCGCAGGCTCAGGTTGCCGTCGGCCGCGTATTGGTTGCCGCCTAGCGAACGAAATTTCGTCGCCGTATAGCGGGCTTGCGCGAACTTGGCGACGTTGAAGAAATCGGCGCCCGACAATGTGGAATCGCGGTCGCCATTACCGGTGCTGGTGCCGGCCAGCGGGATTACCACCTCCAGCTTCGAGGTCGCCAGCTTGGCCGGATCGAAGCTCAGCGTAGTGGTGAAACTGGCGAATTTTCCGGTGAACACCTCGCCGTCGTACTTGCTGGCGAACACCAGGCTGGACCCCGGCGCCTGCACATAGTCGGCAGCGAAGGCAGGCGCGGTCGCCATAGTCGCCACCAACGCGGCAGCGGTGAGCAGGGGGGAAGCGAAGATGCGCGATTTGGAATCAGGAGACATGCGGGGGTTCCTCGGGTTTCGTGGCGATTGCGGGAGCGGGTTCGTTATCGTCGATGCGCGGTGAACGCTGGGGCAACATGCGGGTAAGCGTGGCGTCGCGTTGGAAAAAGTGATGGTAGAAAGCGGCGCCCGCGTGGGCGACGACCAGCGTCACCAGCAACCAGAAGCCCCATTCGTGCACGGTAAGAGAAGCGTCGCGCAGCGATTCGTTCGGCGGGCTTAGCTTGGGCATCTCGAACAGGCCGAACCAGCGGAACGGGCGCAATCCGCTAGCCGAGTCGTACAGCCAACCGGAAAGCGGCATGATCAGAATGAGCCCGTACAGCATCCAATGGGTGACGTCGGCGATTTGTTTCTGCCATGTCGGCGTACCGGGCACCGGCTTGGGCTTGCCCGCGTGCAGGCGCCACGCCAGCCGCGCAACGACCAACACCAACACCGTGATGCCGGTGGATTTGTGCGCGGTGTAGACCCAGAAATACTTAGGTGTCTTCGGCAGCTCGACCATGGTCAGGCCGACGATGGCCATGCCCAGGATCAGCAGCACGATCAACCAGTGAAAGGCTTGGCTTACCGGGCCCCAGCGGTCGGCGGTGTTCTTCAGGGTCATGGCGTGGCTGGCTCCGCGGTTTGGGTAGGCGTGATGGGTGGCGTGGCGGTCGGCGGTACGCCGTCGTGTTCGTCGTTGTCGTCATCGTCCTTGCGGGTGCGCGTGGCCTCCACCTCTAAGCGCAGCTCCACGCTGTCGCCGATCACCGACTTCCATGCATCGATACCGAAATCCGCACGGCTGAGGGTGGCGGTGGCGGAAAATCCTGCGGTGCGCCGGAACGGCGGTAGCGGATGGCGCTTGAGCGCATTGAGGATCACCTCCAACTTCACTTCCTTGGGGACGCCGTGCAGGGTCAGCGTGCCGTATACAGAGGCATGCTGCGGGTCGATGGGTTCGATTCGGGTCGAAACGAAGGTGGCGGTCGGGAATTCCTCCACGTCTAGTAGGTTGCGCGCCAGTACGGCCTGGTTCCACTTCTCGTCGCCGAGGTCCAGCCGCTGCAGAGGGACGCTGACTTCGAGCCGGGCCGTAGTCCAGTCCTCTGGATCGAATTGCAGATGGCCGCTGCTGCCGGACACGGTGCCGATGGCCTTGGAAAAGCCGGCGTGTTCGACTGCGATCATGACCCGGGTATGCACCGGATCCAGTTCATAAGCCGCGCTCGCTGCTCGCGCCGGCAGGACCGACAGCGACACTAGGAAGAGGGCGACGCCAAGGCGGGGGCACGGGTTCATAGGCCCGGGATTCTAGGTGGGTGCTGCTGAAGATACGCCGCTTGCACATGCAACGGTCCGTTGCGATGCTGCCCGCACAGGGAAGCAGGCCAGGTAGGGGTAGGGAATGAAGCGGTGGCTTTGGTTGCTGGGGCTGGTCATGCTGTGCGCCGTCGCGCAGGCGACCGTGCCCGAGATACCGCGTTTCCGATTGCTGGGATCTGCCGATGGCCTGCCCGCCACCACTATCCCAGCGCTGGCGCGGGACCGCGAAGGCTACCTGTGGATCGCCACGTGGGATGGGCTGGCCCGTTACGACGGGGTGGGCTTCCAGGTATGGCGGCACAACCCCGACGACTCGGCTTCATTGCCCGGCAACGTCGTGCAGGCGCTGCACATCGATAGCGAAGATCGCATCTGGGTAGCCACGGAGAATGGCGGCCTCAGCGTAATGGGAAAGGAACGTAAAGGTTTCCACCATTACCGCCTGGCCGACCATCCCGAGATGGGTAGCGACGATGTTTTCACCATTGCCAGTCAGGGGAAGGATCTGTGGTTCGGCACCTTCGGCGGCGGTCTGCATCGTCTGTCTCCGCAAGGACTGATCACCGGCTTCCGCGCCGACGAGAAATCGCCCGGCGGCCTGCCGTCGGACACGGTGCTATCGCTTTCCTTCGACCAGAAAGGGGAGCTGTGGATCGGCACCATGGGCGGGTTGGCCCGTTTCGACGGCAAGGCCGTGCACCGGGTCGCGACGCCGGCCGGCGAAGACCTGATGGTCTATTCGGTGACCCGCATCGGCGACACACAGTGGGTCGGCACCTCCGAAGGCGTTTTCCAGTGGCGCGCCGACGGCCATTGGCAGACGCCGGAGTGGTCGCCGATGTTCGCTCGGCCCAACGCGGTGATGACGATCTTGAGCGACGGCAGCGGTGAGTACTGGCTGGCCAGCCAGGGTGGTCTGTGGCGGACCGAAGGCAACGGCGCTCCGGCACCTGTGGTCCACGATGATCTGGGCGCCGGCATAGGCCGCGTAGTGCAGACCGCGTTACTGCAACCCGATGGCGGCATGTGGGTACCGGTGCCTACCAAAGGCTTGGCCTATTTGCGCTCGGATTGGCGGCGCATCGCCGCTTTCTCGCGTGCGCAAGGCCTTGCCGGCGGTGTTTATCGCGGCCTTTCCGCGGCGGGTGCCGACCATATCTGGCTGGCCAGCACTATCGGCAAAGTGGAACGTCTCAATACTCGTACCGGCGAAATCTCGCCATTGGGAATGCACGAAGAAGAGCTCAAGGATATCCGCCTGATTTCGGCGCTGGAAGACAGCAAAGGCCGCCTGTGGCTGGGCTATCGCAAGGGATTGATACGGATCGACTTGGCGACCCGCGAAATGCGCATCTGGGAGACGGAAGACCCGCACGATGCCCATCCCGACGAAAGTACGGTGGATTGGCTAGTGGAGACGCCCGATGGGTTGTGGCTGTCCACTCAGATGGGCAGCGTGCAGCATCGTGACCTGGATACCGGCAAGGTGCTCGACAACTTCGCGGTAGACGCGGATGGTTCGCCGCAATCGGACGTGGAAGCGATGGTGCGCGCGCCCGATGGCGGTTTGTGGCTGGCGGGTGCGCAAGGTCTGCGGCGTTGGCAATCCGAACAACGCAAATTCGTCGCCTTGCCCGCGTTCGGCGAACAACGCGTGTTCGGGTTCGTATTCGAGAGTGCAGATAGGCTCTGGCTGCATCGCCTGTCCGGCCTGGAGGCCTGGCATCGCGACGCTTCCGGTGGTTGGGCACTGGCAAAGCGCGTCACCAATGCGGACGACCTGCCGGCGCTGGAATCCACCGGCTTGCAGATAGACGCGAAGAAACGGCTGTGGCTGGCGACGCGTCGGGGTCTTTTCCGTTTCGATCCGCAAACCAACCAAGTGCGCAATTACGGCGTGCGCGATGGCTTGCTCAGCCAGGAATTCAACGATCGCGCCCTGCTGATGACCGGCGATGGCGTGTTGGCGGGAAGCGCGGCCGATGGTTCGGTGATGTTGCTGGACACGCGCCTGCCCGATCCGGCGCCGATCACGCCGCACCTGGTGCTGGATGCGTTACAGGTCAGCCGCGAAGATGGAGTCGTCGCGCTGCCGGCTGCGGGCGGATTCATTTTGCAGCCGGGCGACCATGAATTGCAGATCAGCGCGCGCCTGCTTTCCTTCGACGATCCGCTGGTCAATCGCTATCGTTCGCTGCTGGAGGGCTTCGACAAGGATTGGGTGAACCAGGGCGCCAGCGGCGAACGCGCGTTTTCCACGCTGTCGCCGGGCAATTACGTGTTGCATGTGCAAGCTTTCGACGATGTGGGCAATGCCTCGGCCGAACGCATTCTGCGTTTCCAGGTGTCGCCGCCCTGGTGGCGCAGCAAATGGGGAATCGCCGCGTTCGTAGTGCTCGGCCTGTTGCTGCTGGGCGTCGCTGGCGCCCTATATCGGCGTCGCTTGCGTCGCCGTAGCGCTTGGCAGCTGGCCGAGCACAAGCGCGACGTGGCCGAACAGGCGTCGCTGGCCAAGACTCGCTTCCTGGCCACGTTGGGCCACGAAGTGCGCACGCCGATGACCGGCGTGCTGGGCATGAGCGAACTGCTGCTGGCCACGTCGTTGGATCAGAAACAACGTGGCTACACCCACGCCATCCAAAACGCCGGCACGCATCTCTTGCGTCTGGTCAATGACGCGCTGGATATCGCGCGTATCGAGGCCGGCAAGCTGGAATTGCAACAGCAGGCTTTCGACGTGCGTGCGTTGGTGGACGAAGTGGTGGGATTGACCGCGCCCATGGCCGAGCAGCGCGGCCTCAGCTTTTCCGACGAAGTAGCGGCGACCGTGCCGGCGGCGTTGCAGGGCGATCCGGTGCGGGTGCGGCAGATCCTGCTCAACCTGCTGGGCAATGCGATCAAATTCACCGAGAAAGGAGGCGTGACCTTGCGTGTCTCGCCCTCTCTGCCGCAGGGAATAAGGTTGGCGATCGGCGACACCGGTCCTGGTATCAGCGAGGAACAACAGACCCGCTTGTTCCAGCGTTTCGAGCAGGCCGAGGGCGCGCGCACCGCCGCGCGTTACGGCGGCAGTGGCCTCGGTCTGGCGATCTGCCAGGAGCTGGCGGTGGCCATGGGCGGGCGGATCAGCGTGGAAAGCACGCCGGGGCAGGGTACCTGTTTCACCGTGGAGTTGCCGCTTGCCACCGCCGCGGACCTGCCTCGGCAGCGCCCCGCCGATCCCTCGGCGCCGTCGCCTTCGCTGCACGTCCTGCTGGTCGAGGACGATGCCACCGTGGCCGAAGTGATCACCGGTTTGCTGCGCGCGCGCGGCCACCAGGTCAGTCATGCAGCACATGGGCTGGCGGCGCTGACGCGAACCGCGACGCAGGCGTTCGACATCGCGCTGCTGGACCTGGACCTGCCGGGTCTGGATGGGTTGGCCCTTGCCCGTCAATTGCGCGCCCAGTCGTTCAAGGCGCCGTTGATCGCGGTGACCGCGCGCGCCGACGCGGAAGCCGAACCATTGGCGCAAGCGGCGGGTTTCGATGGTTTCCTGCGCAAGCCGGTCACCGGCGATCTGCTGGCGGCGGCCATTGAAGAGGCTGTGGCGAGAAGCAAGGCCGCTCCGTAGTGAACCTGGCTTTGTTCGATTTCGACGGCACCATCACCACTCCGGAAATGTTTCCCGATTTCATGCGCTTTCCCGTGGCCCGCGGCGCTTGGCCGCTGGAAGTGACCTGATCTCGGCTTTCGAAGGCTGCGCCTAGTCCGACCAGGCTTCCGCGTATACGGTGCGTTGCGGATCGCCCTGCTCCGGGTGGACCCAGATGCCGCCGACCTCGCTGGTTTCCAGATACAGGCCTTCTTCGCTTTCGGTCATGGCGCAGTTGTTCTCCACCAGTGCGGCGGGGTTGTCCTGTTGCGCGCTGCAACGCGCTTCGATGAACTGCTTCAACGCGTCGCGTGCTTCTTGGTAGGGCCGCTGCAGGATGTACTGGTGGTCGCTCCACAAGTCCGAATCCATCAGCCGCACCTCGGCCAGCGGCTGGCCTGCGAACTGCGCCATGCCGACCTTGAGGAAACCGGTGATGGTGGTGACGAGCATGTCGAAGCCGGCGTCTTCCTCCTTCAGGTCTTCGCATTCCAGATGGACGCGATCGATGCTGCGTTTCCATAGCGGATCGAGTTCGTCGATGCGTTTCGCGCGAATCTGATCGCAGGCCATCGGCAGCTGATTGCCGGCTTCGTCGAAGCTCGGCTGGTGCACGGTCAGCTCGGGGAAATCGCCGCCCGACAACTGCAGTACCGGTGCGGGCGTTGCCGCCAACGAGGACCAGGCCAGAGTCGATAGACCTAGCAGCGTGGCGAAGGCGAAGCGGCGGCATTCCATGCGGGCTCCAGGACGGTGCAGGGCGGTGCAGGACTAGGAAAAACTCAGGCGGGGTTGCGCGCGGACAGCGTGTGCACGGCATCCACCAGTACGCCCACATGCTCGGGATCCATGTCCGGCGACATGCCGTGGCCGAGGTTGAAGACGTGGCCCGAGCCCTGACCATAGCTGTTCAGCACGTTGCCCACCTGCGTGCGGATCGCTTCGGGCGAACCGTACAGCACCGCCGGATCCAGGTTGCCCTGCAAGGCGACCTTGCCGCCGGTACGGCGGCGCGCTTCGGACAATTCCACCAGCCAGTCCACGCCCACCGCATCGGTGCCGCTTTCGGCGAGTGCTTCCAGGTGCGCGGCGTTGCCCTTGCCGAACAGGATCAGCGGAGTGAATTCCTCGTTCTTGCCCCGATCCAATTCGCGCGCGATGCGGGTCAGGTAAGGCAGGGAGAATTCGCGGTACATGGCGGGACTGAGCACGCCGCCCCAGGTATCGAAGACCTGCAAGGCCTGCGCGCCCGCCGCACGCTGCGCGGAGAGATAGGCGATCACCGCATCGGTGTTGATCGACAGCAATCCGTGCAAAGTGGCGGGATCGTTCAACGCCATCGCCTTGATCCGCGCGAAGTCCTTGCTGCCGCCGCCTTCGACCATATAGCAGGCCAGCGTCCACGGGCTGCCGGAAAAACCGATCAGCGGCACCTTGCCGTCCAGTTCGCGGCGGACCACGCGCACCGCGTCCATCACGTAGCGCAGTTCGGTTTCCATGTCCGGCACGCCGAGCTTGGCCAAGTCGGCGGCGCTACGCACGGTGTTGCGAAATTTCGGGCCTTCGCCGTCGACGAAATAGAGCTCCAGGCCCATCGCATCGGGAATGGTGAGGATGTCGGAGAACAGGATCGCCGCATCCAGGTCGAAACGCGCCAGCGGCTGCAGGGTGACCTCGCAGGCGATCTCCGAATTCTTGGCCATGGCCAAGAAGCTCCCGGCCTTGGCGCGGGTGGAGCGGTATTCGGGTAGATAGCGTCCAGCCTGGCGCATCAGCCAGACGGGAGTGCAGTCCACGGGTTGGCGCTTGAGCGCGCGCAGCAGGCGGTCGTTCTTCAAAGCAGTCATGGTAAATCCGGGGGAGAAAAAGTGGAGTCAGGTCGCAAGCACGTTCATTTGGGCGCGTCGGCGCCGCGCACGAAAGTGACCTGGAAGCCGCGTTTGACGTGGCCGTCGCGCGCCTTCTCGAAGGCGGCGGTGGCCTCCTCCTGCAACAGGTACTGCTCGCGCTTGAGTTGGGCACGGCCGCCGAGCTGCCCGGTCTCGCGCAGCAGCTCCCAGCCGCCGAACAGATCCGGCTGCAGGGTCAACTGCACGTAGCGGGGCGATTCACCCGCGGTCGGGCGTTGCTGGAGGAAGAGGCGCATGGCCTCATTTTAGCCGGACAGCACCGCCAACACGCGGCTTTCATCCACATCCGGCACCACTTCCGCCCGTCCTATCCCGCGCCACAGCACCAGCCGCAGGCGGCCGGCCAGGTTTTTCTTGTCCAGGCGCATGCGCGCCAGCAGTGCTTCGGGCGCAAGGCCCGCCGGTATGGAGGTGGGCAAGCCGTAGGCCCACAGCAAAGCGGTCAACCGCTCGGTGTCGGCGCTTTCCGCCAGCCCCAGCATTGCGGACAGGCGCGCGGCCAGCACCATGCCGACAGCGACCGCTTCGCCGTGATTGAGGTTGTCGTTGTGCGGACTGCCGTAGCCCTGCTCGGTCTCGATGGCATGGCCGAAGGTGTGGCCGAGGTTGAGCAGGGCGCGCTCGCCGCGCTCCAGCGGATCGCGCTCCACGATCTCGGCCTTGTGTTCGCAGCTGCGCGCGATGGCCATGGCCAGAGCGGCATCGTCGCCAGCCAGCAACGCCTCGCGCTCGGCTTCCAGCCATTCCAGAAACAACGGATCGCGGATCGCCCCGTATTTGATGACCTCGGCCAGTCCCGCACGCAGTTCGCGTGGCGGCAGGGTGCGAAGAGTGGAAGTGTCGGCGAATACCGCACGTGGCGGATGGAAGGCGCCGACCAGGTTCTTGCCCTGGGCGATGTCGACCGCGGTCTTGCCGCCGACCGAGGAATCCACCATGGACAACAGCGTGGTTGGCAGCTGCACGCAATCCACGCCGCGCATCCAGCAGGCTGCGGCGAAACCGGCCAGATCGCCCACAACGCCGCCCCCTAAGGCGAAAATGCAAGCGTCGCGGGTCGCTCCCAGGGTGGCCAGGGCCTCGATCGCTGCGCCGAAATTCGCCAGTGTCTTCGAAGCTTCGCCCGCCGGCAGCACGAAAGTGCCCACCAGCAGGTCGGGGCGCGCTTCGTGCAGGGCTTCACGTACCGTGGCGACATACAGCGGCGCCACCGTGGAATCGCTCACCAGCAGCACGTGCCGGCCGCGGACGTGGCCCGCAAGCAAAGCTCCGTCCGCCAGCGCGCCGGGACCGATCACGATCCGGTAGGGAGAGTCGCCGCCTACTTCGACGATGCGCGAAACCTCATTCATGCCGCACGCTCGCTTCGTTGCCATTGGCTCGCAAGCAGCTGCGCCAGGGTAGAGGTCGCTCCACCCGGCGACAGACCATCGGTATCCAGCATCAGATCGGCCACTTCCATATAAAAAGGCTCGCGAACAGCGGTCAGATCGCGCAATACCTGCTCGCGGTCGCCACGCTGCAACAAGGGCCGGGCCCGGTCGCGCCCCAGGCGCTTGAGTTGCGCTTCCACACCCACACGCAGGTAGACCACGAATCCACGCCGTTGCATCAACGACCGGTTGTCGCAGTCTAGTACCGCGCCGCCGCCGGTGGAGATCATTTTTCCTTCCTCGGCCAGCAGATGCGCCAAGGCGGCCTTTTCGCGCTCGCGGAAACCCGCTTCGCCCAAATGCTCGAAGATGGTGTTGATGGTGGCGCCGCAACGCTCGACCACCACTTGGTCCACGTCGGCGAACTCCAGGCCGAAGCGCTCGGCAAGGCGTCGGCCGATGGAGGTCTTGCCGGCACCCATCGGGCCGACCAGGATCAGATTGGGGGCGGGATTCATGGTGAACAGATGCTATCACCGGCCCGCACCGCTCGGCATTTCTTGCGCAACGTTAACGGACATGGCGCTACTTTCGTGGGCCCGGCGTAACCCGCCTATATCAAGGAGCAAGCCATGTCGATCGCCAAGATCATCGAAGTCAACGCCTCATCCAAGATCAGCGTGGAAGATGCGGTGAAGAGCGGTCTGAAGAAGACAGCCGAAACGGTGAAAGGAATCAAGGGCGCTTGGGTCAACGAGATCAAGGTGGTCACCGACGACGGCGGCAACATCACCGAATGGCGGGTCAACCTGCGTATCAGCTTCGTAGTCGAGTAAAGATAGGGCGGGCAGTGCCCGCCTCCGTATCTAGTTCGGGGCAGGCTCTACGAAGGCCGCCGTTGCTCATCGAGAGCAACGGTTTTGTCCGCGATGGTCGGCAAGGTGCGCAGGGCCTGCCGGCTAACGCGTTCGAACAGCTGCACGAAACGCTCTACTTGCGGCCGGCTCATCGCTGCGCGTTCCGGGTCGCTGGCCTGCAGCGACTGCTCCTGCTGCCAGCGCCACCCGGGGACGACATCGAAGTCCGGCCCCTGCAGGAACCACAACGCGTCGATGGTTTGCCACAGACGGGGGTAGTCGTCGGCCAGCGCCGCGTTGCACCATCTGCGCCAGTTTCCATCGGGATCTTCATCGCGCTCCAGCGCGTTGATCGGCTGCAACAGGTCATCCGGGTTCTGCGGCGGTGTTTTCAGGAACCAACCTTCCAGCAGAACGAAATCGCAGCGCCGCTCCATGGCGGGCCAACGCGCCGCGGGCTCGCGGTCATCGGCAAGTTTGTCGAAGCGCGGCAATCGTGTCGGCCGGCCATCGCGCAAGCTCCCGATGGTTTCCAGCGCCAGACCGAGGTCGTGGGTGCCGGGCGGTCCGCGCGTGGCGAGCAGCGGATGCACCTCGCGCGCCAGTTGCAGGCGCTGGTCTTTGCGGAGATAGAAATCGTCGATGGAGAGCACCGCGACGCGATGTCCTCGCGTGCCGGCTACGGCCGCAATTTGGGCCGCAAGGGTCGATTTTCCGCTTCCCTGCAAACCTGTGATGGCGAATATCGGCGTGGGTTGAGCAAGCGAAAGCGCGGCGTCCAGCGCTGCGGAAATCAACGGCTTCTCGAATCCTGCAGGGCGTGCGTGCGTGTCGGCAGTCATGGAGCGACAATAGCGCAAGGTTGGGCCTGGCTGCCGACTCCCGCATTCTGAGAAAAAAACCGATGATCGACCTGTACGAAGAAGCGCTTTCCACTTTCTCCGGACTGTTCGCGGAGGCCAAAGCCAGCAGTGGAGAGATCGAGCCCAATGCCATGGCCGTGGCGACCGCGACTGCCGATGGCCGGCCGTCGGCACGTACCGTGCTGCTCAAATCCTTCGATGAGCGCGGCTTCGTGTTCTATACCCATCTGCATAGCCACAAAGGCCGAGAACTGGAAACCAATCCGCGCGCCGCACTGCTGTTCCTATGGCGCAGCCTGCGGGCGGCGGGCATTCAGGTGCGGATCGAGGGCGTGGTGCAGGTGGTGGACGATGTGGAGGCCGACGTGTATTTCGCCTCGCGCCCGCGCCCCAGCCAGATTGGCGCGTGGGCTTCCGCCCAGTCGGAAACCCTGGGCTCACGCGACGACTTCGACGACCGTATTGCTCAGGTCGAAGCGGAATTCGAAGGGCGCGAGATTCCGCGGCCGGAAGGCTGGAGCGGGTTCCGGGTGATTCCGGAGGCGTTCGAGTTCTGGTACGGCGCCGAGTTCCGCCTGCACGAACGCTGGCGTTACGAATGCGATGCCGATGGCCAATGGTCTAAGCGGATGCTGTATCCGTGATCGTGACGGTCTGCAATCGCAGGGCCGACCAGAGGAATGGCCTACGTTGGGGCATCCGGTGACGGGTCCGCAGCGCATCGTCTGCCTCACTGAAGAGCCCACCGAAACGCTGTACGCGCTGGGAGAGCAGCACCGCATCGTCGGTATCAGCGGCTTCACCGTGCGTCCTGCCATCGCACGCAAGGAAAAGCCGAAAGTCAGCGCGTTCACCAGCGCCAAGATTGGCGAGATTCTCCAACTCAAGCCCGATTTCGTGGTCGGCTTCTCCGATATCCAATCCGAGATCGCGGCCGAGTTGATCAAGCACGGAGTGGAAGTCTGGATCTCCAACCATCGCAGCGTGGACGGGATCCTGGATTACATCCGCCGGCTCGGCGCGTTGGTCGGAGCGAGTGGTAGGGCTGACGCTTATGCAGACGAACTACAGCGCGGACTGGATGAAATCGAGCGGGAATCAGCAGCATTGCCGCGGCGTCCCAAAGTCTACTTCGAAGAATGGGATGAGCCGCCGATCACCGGCATACGCTGGGTGGCGGAATTGATACGGATTGCCGGCGGCGACGACGTGTTCCCGGAACTGTCCGTCGAATCGTTGGCCAAACACCGCATCCTGGCCGATGCCGGAGTGGTGGTGCAGCGTGCGCCCGACATCATCCTGGGTTCATGGTGCGGAAAGAAATTCCGGCCGGAGAAGGTCGCCGTACGTCCGGGTTGGCAGGCGATACCCGCAGTCCGCGATGGCGAACTTCACGAAATCAAGTCGCCGTTGATCCTGCAGCCCGGGCCCGCAGCATTGACCGATGGAGTGCGCGAGATGGCGCGCATCATCCAGGCCTGGTCGGGGCGAAACAGATGAGCGCGCCTTCCTAGAAGTTGCGCTGGAACTTGAACGTTTCGCTGCGAGAACCCGACTTCAGCGTCACCTCGAAGCGATAGCTTTCGCGGTTGCTGATGGCGAAGGTGCCGATATGGTCGGTGTAGTCGCCGGTCTTCGCCGCATGGAAAACGATGTTCTGCCGCGTGCCCTGCAGGTCATAGGCGATGGCGGACACTTCCCCCTCGGCCGCTTGTTCCTCGCCGTTGGCGACGCGACGCAGCGCCACCACAATCAGCCCGGTACCGGCATCCTTGCTGACGCCGTACTCGCGCGCCACCGCATCGTTAAGGCTCAAGGTGGGCAGCGCGTTGTAGTGCACGCGCAAGTCGCCGAAGTCGGCGGAAGAAACGGCAGGTGGAACGAATTCGGCGGCGCGCGGCTTTTCTCCCGCCGAGCACGCGGCGATGAGCAGGATCAACAGCAACAGCGAAAAATGTTTCATGGGAGGGTCTCGAGAGTGTTGATGTCGTTCAGTCGTTCGCCGCCGACAATTCCTTGCCGCGCTTGCTGGCCGCATGGATCGCCTTGCCGACCAGTTTCGCGAAGCCGCCTTCCTGGAACGTTTCGATCGCTGCCTGGGTAGTGCCGTTCGGCGAGGTCACCCGCTTGCGCAGTTCGGCGGGCGCTTCATCCGATTCGGTCAGCATGCGAGCCGCGCCCAGGATGGTCTGCAACACCAGAGTGCGCGCAGCGTGGTCGGATAGGCCCTCTGTCTTCGCCGCCTCCTCCATGGCTTCGGCCAGCAGAAAGACATACGCCGGACCGCTGCCCGAAACCGCAGTCACCGTGTCCATCTTCGCCTCTTCGTCGATCCATACCGTACGGCCGGCGCTGGAAAGCAGTTCCTCGGCTCGTTCCCGCCCGGCCACATCGACTTGCGCGGTCGCGAACAGCCCGGTCACACCCGCGCCTAGCAGGGCGGGGGTGTTGGGCATGGCGCGAATGATGGCAATATCGCCGCCCAGCCAGCGTTGCATTTGCGCAGCGGTGATGCCTGCGGCGATGGAAACCACCAGCGGCTTGCCGGATCGCGCGCTGGCCGCCAGTCCTTCGCAGACGATCCGCATGACCTGCGGCTTCACCGCCAGCACCCACAGGCTTGCGTCGGCAGCGGCTTCCAGCGCCGTAGCGAATACGGGCACGCCGAAATCCCTCGCCAGCGATTCCCGAACCGTCTCGATTGGTTCCGCAACCCGGATGCTTGCGGCGCTTACGCCGCGCGCGAGCAAGCCGCCGATCAGGCTGCGCGCCATGTTGCCGCCGCCGATAAAGGCGATTGATTCCTGATGTCGCATGCGTGTCCTCAAGGGTTCGCGGCGCGCGGGCCGAACAAGGCGGTGCCGATACGCACCATCGTCGCACCTTCGGCGATGGCCAGCGGGAAATCGTCGCTCATTCCCATCGACAACGTATCGACCGAGGCATAGCGAGTGGCCAGCTTGTCGAACAAGGCCGCCATGTCGCGGTAGGCGGGGCGGCGCGATTCGATGTCCGGATGCGGTGTCGGAATCGCCATCAGTCCGCGCAGCACCAGGCGCGGTTCCTGCACGATGGCTGCGGCCAGTTCCGGCACCAGTTCCGGAGCGCATCCGTGCTTGCTGGCCTCGTCGTCGATATTGACCTGCACCAGCACATTCAGCGGCGGGCGATGCGGCGGACGGAAACGGGCGAGCGCGGCGACCAGTTTCAGCCGGTCCACGGTCTGCACCCAGTCGAAGATGTCCGCGGCCACCTCTGCCTTGTTGGATTGCAGGTGACCGATCAGATGCCATTCCAATCCCCGCAATTCCAATGTGCCCGCCAGCGCGCGGACCTTGGCTTGCGCTTCCTGAACGTAATTTTCGCCAAAAGCGCGCTGTCCGGCGGCCGCCAGAGTCGCGACCGCCGTCGCAGTTTGGGTCTTGGAAACCGCCAGTAACCGCGGCAATGGCCGATGGCTCGCGATAGCTGCGTTTTCAAGGCTTTGTAGTGTCGCGTTGAGCCGTTGTGCGAGCATAATCCTTCAACCGTTGGATATCGCGGCAAGGGCGCTATACTGCCTCTCGGGGATGTATCGTTCCAGCTGTCGCAGCAATTTTGGGGAAAGCAGCGTATGGATATCGCCGAACTACTGGCGTTCTCGGTCAAGAACAAAGCATCTGACCTTCATCTGTCGGCCGGCCTGCCGCCGATGATCCGGGTGGATGGCGACGTGCGCCGCATCAACATTCCGGCGCTGGACCACAAGCAGGTACATTCGCTGGTCTACGACATCATGTCGGACAAGCAGCGCCGCGACTTCGAGGAATTCCTTGAGGTCGACTTCTCTTTCGAGATTCCCAGCCTGGCGCGTTTCCGCGTCAATGCCTTCAATCAGAACCGCGGTGCCGGTGCAGTGTTCCGTACCATTCCGTCCGAAGTACTGACGCTTGAGGACCTCGGTTGCCCGCCGCTGTTCAAACAGCTGATCGAGCAGCCGCAGGGTTTGATCCTGGTCACCGGTCCCACCGGCTCGGGCAAGTCGACCACGCTCGCGGCGATGATCGACCACATCAACAAGAACGAGTATGGCCACATCCTCAGCGTCGAGGATCCGATCGAGTTCGTGCACACCTCGCAGAAGTGTCTGATCAACCAGCGCGAAGTGCACCGCGATACGCATGGTTTCAACGAAGCCTTGCGCTCGGCGTTGCGCGAAGACCCCGACATCATCCTGGTCGGCGAGTTGCGCGATCTGGAAACCATCCGCTTGGCGTTGACCGCTGCGGAAACCGGACATCTCGTGTTCGCCACCTTGCACACCAGCTCGGCGGCCAAGACCATCGACCGCATCATCGACGTGTTCCCCGCCGGCGAGAAGCCGATGGTCCGCTCGATGCTTTCCGAATCTTTGCGCGCGGTGATCTCGCAGGCGCTTCTGAAGAAAGTGGGCGGCGGCCGTACCGCGGCTTGGGAAATCATGGTGGGCACGCCGGCCATCCGCAACCTCATCCGCGAGGACAAGGTGGCGCAGATGTACTCCGCCATCCAGACTGGTCAGCAGAACGGCATGATGACCCTGGACCAGCATTTGCAGGACCTGGTGAAGCGCTCGTTGATCACGCGCCATCAGGCCAAGGAATACGCCAAGGACAAGCGGTTGTTCGAATAACCAGGGCACAGGGAAAGGGGAAACAGGCACATCGCCGCCCCTTCCTGGTCCCAGTTCCCAGTTCCCGGAGACAGCCATGAGCACCATCGATTTCACCTCGTTCCTCAAGCTGATGGCGCACCAGAAAGCGTCGGACCTGTTCATCACGTCCGGCATGCCGCCGTCGATCAAGGTCAATGGCAAGATCTCGCCGATCACGCAGACGCCGTTGACCAGCCAGCAGAGCCGCGATCTGGTGCTCAACGTGATGACGCCGGCCCAGCGCGAGGAATTCGAAAAGACCCACGAGTGCAATTTCGCCATCGGCGTCGCCGGCGTGGGCCGCTTCCGCGTCAGCTGCTTCTACCAGCGCAACCAGGTCGGCATGGTCCTGCGCCGCATCGAGGCGCGCATTCCCACCGTCGAAGAGCTGAACCTGCCGCCGATCATCAAGACGCTGGCCATGACCAAGCGCGGCATCATCATCTTCGTCGGCGCCACGGGTACCGGCAAATCCACTTCGCTGGCGGCGATGATCGGCTACCGCAACCAGAATTCAACCGGTCACATCATCACCATCGAAGACCCGATCGAATTCGTGCACAAGCACGAGGGCTGCATCATCACCCAGCGTGAAGTGGGCATCGACACCGACAGCTGGGACAACGCGCTGAAGAACACCCTGCGCCAGGCGCCCGACGTGATCATGATCGGCGAAGTGCGTACCCGCGAAGGCATGGACCACGCGATCGCCTTCGCCGAAACCGGTCACTTGGTGCTGTGCACTCTGCACGCCAACAACGCCAACCAGGCCATGGATCGCGTCATCAACTTTTTCCCGGAAGACCGCCGCGGCCAGCTGCTGATGGATCTTTCGCTGAACCTCAAGGGCGTGGTCGCGCAGCAGCTGATCCCAACCCCCGACGGCAAGGCCCGTCGCGTGGCGATGGAGATCATGCTGGGTACGCCGCTGATCCAGGATTACATCCGCGAGGGCGAAATCCACAAGCTCAAGGAAGTGATGAAGGAATCGACCAACCTGGGCATGAAGACCTTCGACCAGAGCCTGTTCGAGCTCTACCAGGCCGGCGAAATCAGCTACGAAGACGCGCTGCGCTTCGCCGACTCCCAGAACGAGGTCCGCCTGCGCATCAAACTGGCTCAGGGCGGCGACGCGCGCACCCTGGCGCAGGGACTGGATGGGGTGGAGATCGCCGAAGTACGCTGATCTTTTGCCGATAACCGCGAGACCGAGAGGGGAGGCAACTGCCCCTTTTTCGTGGACAATCGAAGCATGGGAGCGTGTTTACAGGAAATTGCCGACCCCGCCGAGCGCCTGCGCGAGTGGTTGGCCGGCTTCGACCGTGTGTTCGTGCTCACCGGCGCCGGCTGTAGCACTGGCTCGGGCATTCCCGACTACCGGGATGCGCAAGGCGGATGGAAGCGAATGCCGCCTGTGAGCTATCGCGGCTTCATCGATGATCCGCTGATGAACGCGCGCTACTGGGCACGCAGTTTTATTGGCTGGCCGATCGTTGCGCGTGCTGCGCCCAATGCCGCGCACCATGCGCTGGCGCAATGGCAGGCGGGTGGCGGCGTGGCCCGGCTAGTGACCCAGAATGTGGATGGCCTGCACGAGCGCGCCGGCAGCATGGAGGTCACCGATCTGCATGGGCGCATCGACCAGGTGATCTGCCTGCAATGCAACGAGCGTTATTTGCGGGCCCACATCCAGCAACGCTTGGCCGAAAGCAACTCGCAATGGCAAGAGCTCAGTGCGCAAGCGGCGCCCGATGGCGATGCGGACTTGGAAGGATGCGATTTCTCGAGCTTCAGCGTCCCCTCCTGCGAAGCTTGTGGCGGCATGCTGAAACCGGACGTGGTGTTCTTCGGTGAAAGCGTGCCGCGTGCGCGTTATGAAGATGCGCGCGCCGCGCTGGCGCAAGCCGATGCATTACTGGTGGTCGGCTCGTCGCTAATGGTCTATTCCGGTTTCCGCTTCGCGCGAATGGCACATGAAGACGGCCAGCCTATTGCCATCCTCAACTTGGGCCAGACCCGCGCCGACGATCTGGCCGCGCTCAAAATCGAAGCTGATTGCGCGTCGACGTTAGAATGCGCCCTGATTTCGTAGCGTAAAGCAAACGAGGAACCCTTCTCCCGCAAGCAGGAGAGGGGCTTGGATCATGGGTCGTATGGGATCGGAGTTACTTGTCTTTCCGCATCCACGCCGGCTTGCGCCTAGCCGCACGCTTGAAGGTCGGGCAGCCCTCGTGGTGCGCGCCGGGCAGATAGCCCAGGCTCATCAAGAATTCGCCGGTGATCTCGCCGCCGGTGAAGCGAAAGGTCTTCTTGAACAATTTCACCCATTCCGCTTTTGGCAACGGATGGTGCGCCTCCAGCCATTGCGAGAATCCGCCATGCGACTTGCGCAGATCGCGGATAACCTGCGCGTTATGGATGGCCGCGTCGACTTTCAGCCGGTTGCGGATGATGCCGGCGTCGGCGAGCAGGCGGGTGCGGTCTTTTTCGCCGTAGCGGGCCACTTTGTCCACGTCGAAGCCGCTGTAGGCGCTTTGGAAAGCCTGGCGTTTCTTCAGGATGGTTTCCCAGCTGAGGCCGGCCTGATTGATTTCCAGAATCAGGCGTTCGAACAGGTTCGACTCCTCGGTTTGCGGGAACCCGTATTCCTGATCGTGGTACGGGCCATGGACCGGGTGTCCGGGCGCGAAATCGCAATAAGTGGTCATGACAATAGGTTAACCCGGGAGCGATATGAGGCTCTAGAATGGATGCATGTCCGCCAGTCCCGCCGCCAATTCCGCCAAATTCACCAACCAGCTGCTGATCGCGCTGCCGGCGCTGAACGACCCCCATTTCGCGCGCAGCGTGGCGCTGATTTGCCAGCACGACGAAGAGGGAGCGATGGGCGTGGTGGTCAACCGCGCTTCCGAGTACACCCTGGGCGACGTGCTAGCGCAGATGAACCTGGAAGTGCGCGATCCCGCACTGGGCAGCCAGATCGTCCTGAACGGCGGACCGGTGCACCCGGAGCGGGGATTCGTTCTGCACGATGGCGACCGTCAGTGGGATTCCACTCTGACGATCGGCAACGGACTGGCGCTGACCACCTCGCGCGACATCCTGGAGGCGATGGCCGAAGGCGCCGGTCCGACCCACGTCGTGGTCGCGCTGGGATGCGCCGGCTGGGGGGCGGGGCAGTTGGAGTTCGAGCTTGGCGAAAACAGCTGGCTCACTGTGCCCGCCGACAACGAATTGCTGTTCGCGCTGCCTTTGGAGCAACGCTGGCATGCGGCCGGCGGACGCATCGGCATCGATATCACCCGCGTGACCGACTACAGCGGACACGCATGAAAGGCCGAGCATGAAACTCGATGGCACAGTGCTCGGGTTCGACGTCGGCGCCAAGCGCATCGGCGTGGCGGTGGGCAGCGCTTTCGGCAACGGCGCGCGTGCGCTGGCCGTGATCGACGTGCATGGCCATGGTCCGGACTGGCAGGCAATCGACAAGTTGCGCGAGGAATGGCGTCCAGATGGGTTAGTGGTTGGCGACCCTATGACTCTGGAAGGCGGCGACCAGCCCATCCGCCAGCGCGCCCACGCTTTCGCGCGCGAACTGCAGGCGCGCTACAAATTGCCGGTGGTGTTGGTGGACGAGCGCTCCAGCTCGGTCGAAGCCGCGCAACGTTTCGCGCTGGACCGCGCCGAAGGCCGCAAGCGCCGTCGCGATGCGGTGGCGCTGGATGCGGTGGCCGCTGCGGTGATCATCGAACGCTGGCTGGCGGCGCCACACGATGCGACGCAGATTTAAGCTTTTCCTTCTCCCATTGGGAGAAGGTGGCGCGAAGCGACGGATGAGGGAGGGAGAATTCCAACCCACGGAAAGTCCATTACAAACCGACAATCCATTCCCTCATCCGCCCTTCGGGTACCTTCTCCCGGTGGGAGAAGGAACATACGCTTCATGACCAGGAACCCAAGCATGACCCTGCAACTCGATTCGGACGGACACCTGCGCCATCTGCTGACCCTGGAAGGACTGCCGAAGGAAATCCTGTGCCGCTTACTCGATCGCGCCGGTCAGATCCGCGACGCCGCGCTGGGACGCGCACATAAACGCAATTCGTTGCTCGGCACTACTATCTGCACACTGTTCTTCGAGCCCTCGACGCGCACACGCAGTTCGTTCCACATCGCCGCGCAACGCCTCAGCGCCGATGTCATCAATTTCGATGCCTCCACGTCTTCCGCCCGCAAAGGCGAAACGGCCCTGGATACGCTGAAGAATCTGGAAGCGATGGGGGTGCGCGGCTTCATTGTTCGCCATCCCGAAGACGGCGCTGCCGAAGCGCTTGCAATGCAGGCGGGCGAGGGCACCACGGTGATCAATGCCGGCGACGGCCGCAGCGCTCATCCCACGCAGGGACTGTTGGATGCCCTGACCTTGCGACAGGCGAAAGGAGCCGACTTTTCGAAGCTCAAGGTCCTGATCGTCGGCGACGTGAAGCACTCACGGGTCGCGCGTTCCGATCTGCATGCGCTGCGGACGCTGGGCACGGGAGAGATCCGCGTCTGCGGTCCCGCCTCGCTGCTGCCCGATGACGGCACCCTCGAGGGCTGCGCTACGGGCGATGACTTCGATGCCATGCTGGAAGGTGTGGACGCGGTGATGATGCTGCGCTTGCAGCGCGAGCGGATGGAGGAGAGGTTGGTCGCCTCGCTGGAGGAATACCACAGGCAATATGGCCTTACCGCGGAGCGTTTGCGCCGTGCGGCTTCCGATGCGGTGGTGTTGCATCCGGGGCCCATCAACCGCGGCATCGAGATCACCGACGAAGTCGCCGATGGTCCGCAGTCGTTGGTCCTCCGCCAGGTCAGCAACGGCGTCGCGATTCGCATGGCGGTTCTGGAATCGTTGCTGGCGTAGGAGCGATGTGAGTCGCGAATCCTCTTGCCGGGTACAAATCGATTTCGCGACTCACGTCGCTCGAAGCGTCAGTGATCGGCCTTGCGGTGCAGCGCCAGGGCTTCTTCCACCAGCGCCAGCTGCTGCTGCGCTTCCAGATTGCCGTCGGCGGCCGCCTGCCGGACCTGATCCATCTCCGGGTGCGACACGATCAGCAAGGTGTTCTCGCAAGCTGGGCAGGCGTAGTCCGTCACTTCCTCGTGCAGCTCCATCTGCATTTTGCTGGAATCGCCTTCCCATCCGCATACGCAGCTGATGCGATCAGTGCGCCAGCCAGGCGTGAAATAGTTACGGATGATTTCTGCCATGGGCGCTTGCCGTCTCAGTCCCGGCGCTGGGCGAATAGCCACGTCCACATGGCATCGTGGTTATAGGTAGCGTCCCAGGAGTTGTGGCTTTCGTCCGGAAATTCGGTGTATTGCACGTCGGCGCCAACGGCCTTGAGCGCAGCAAAGGTCTTGCGGTCGTCGTTCGGCAGCACCACGTCATCCTTGGCGCCGTGAAAAATCCAGATCGGCACATGCTTCAGCTGGGACGCCAGGGCGGCAAAGGGATCATGAGCGTTGGCCACTTCGGTGACGTAAAGCGCGCGCCCGCCGCCGGGCATCAGAATCCCGCCGCAGATCGGGACCAGCGCGGCGAAGCGGTTGGGCGTCTTCAGCGCCGTTTCCCAAGTGCCATAGCCGCCCATCGACAGGCCGGTCAGATAGATGCGGCGAGGATCGCCGTTGAATTCCCTGGTTGCCGCTTCGGTCGCTGCCAGCGCCATGTCCACGTTGGCGCCCATCCATTCTCCGTTCTCTTCCACCTGCGGGAATACGACGATGGCGGGAAAATCCGCCAGATGCTTGCGCACATAAGGCCCTAGGCCGGCGACCAGCTGCAGCTTGTTGTCAGAACCGCGTTCGCCCGAACCATGCAGGAACAGGATCACCGGCAATTTTCCCTTCGACACCGAAGTAGCGGGCACGAAGACCTGGTAGTGGCGCTGCACACCTTGGAGGGTGACTTCGCGCTCCAGGAATTCGCCAGTCGTCCTGTTTGGCAGGCTGCTGCAACCCGGTAATGCGATTGAAAAAATCAACATCAATCCGATCAGCGAGGCGTGACGGAAGAGTGGCATGCGAAGAGCCTCCAAGTGTGCTTGTAAGGATGATAACGCGGCACTTGGCGATCCGTGGACGACGATGCGATACGACCGCCCTCAGCGAAGCAGAACCGCGGTGGCCAGACCCAGGAAGCTCAGGAAACCCATCACATCGGTGACCGTGGTCAGGATCACCCCACCGGCCAGCGCGGGATCGAAGCCCATGCGCTTGAGCGTCAGCGGCACCATCACCCCGGCGGTCGCGGCGGAAAGCAAGTTGATGGTCAGTGCAGTGCCGATCACCAGGGAAAGCGGAAGGTCGTGGAACCAGAGGAACACGATGATGCCGAGGACCAGGCCCAGGCTCAGTCCATTCATCAGCGCCACCCGCAACTCCTTCCACAACAGCACGCGCACGTTGGAGGCGCCCACCTGCCCCAGCGCCAGGCCACGCACCATCAGCGCCAGCACCTGTGTGCCGGCGTTGCCGCCCATGCCGGCCACTATGGGCATCAACACGGCCAGCGCGACGATCTTCTCGATGGTGCCTTCGAAACGGCCGACCACGGAAGACGCGAGGAACGCGGTGCCCAGGTTGATACCCAGCCAGGTCAGGCGGCGGCGGAACGCGCGCGCCACCGGGCTGAAGAGATCCTCGTCCTCATCCAGGCCCGCGGCGCCCAAGGCCTGGTGTTCTGCCTGTTCGCGGATGATGTCGACCACGTCGTCGATGGTGATGCGGCCGAGCAGGATGTTGTTGTCGTCCACCACCGGGGCGGAGATCCAGTCGTGGTCGGTGAACTGGCGCGCGACCGCGTCGGCGGAGTCTTCCACCGCGATAGCCGGCTGCTCGTCGTCGATCAACCGGTTGATCGGGGTGCTGTCGTCGTGGGTGACCAACGAGGCCAGCGATAGGCGTCCCAGGTACTGGTGACGGCGGCTGACCACGAATAGGTGATCGGTGTGGTCGGGCAATTCGCCGCGCAGGCGCAGATATCGCAGCACCACATCCACGTTGACGTCGGCACGCACGGTGACCACGTCGGGGTTCATCAAACGGCCGGCGGTGTCTTCCGGGTAGGACAGGACCTGCTCGAGGCGCTCGCGGTTCTCGCGGTCCATCGACTTGAGCACTTCGTCGATGACGGTATCTGGCAGGTCTTCCACCAGATCGGCCAGATCGTCGATGTCCAGATCTTCGACCGCGGCGATGATCTCGTCCGGGTCCATGTCCGCCAGTAGGCTTTCGCGCACTTCGTCGCCGACATGCACCAGCACTTCGCCGTCGTCTTCGGGATCGACCAATCCCCATACCACTTCACGCTTGCCGGGCGGCAGCGATTCCAGCAAGTTGCCGATTTCCGCCGGTGCCAGGGTGTTGATCAGGCGCCGCACAGGGCCGAGCCGGCCACTGTCCAGTGCATCGGACAGCAGGCGAAGCTGGCGCGCGGTTTTGTCGTGGCGGACGGCTTCAGCCATGCGCGACTCCCGGTAGCGGTGAAGCCACTTCCGTGAGGGAGGCGGCAGGTCAGGTGTTCATCGCGGCATTATCCCCCCACCGCCGAACAATGCCCACCCTTTGCGCCTACGACAGAGTCGCGGATTCCAGCCAGCTTTCGATGCCGGCCCGGTCGCGCGCTTGCAGTAGCTTGTCGACGCGCGCCTTGAGCGCGGACAGGTCGCTGCCGCGGATGGCCTTACGCACTTCCAGCAAAGTCGCCGGATGCAGGCTGAACTCGGTCAGGCCCAACGCCAACAACAAGGGCGCGAGCGCAGCATCGCCAGCGATTTCGCCGCACACGGCCACGGGGGTGCCGTATTCGTTGGCGGTGTTGATGATGTGTTTCAGCAACCGCACCACACCGGGGTTCAGTGGCGAATAGAGTTCGCCCAGCGCTTCGTTGTTGCGATCCGCCGCCAGCAGGTATTGCACCAGGTCGTTGGTGCCGATGGAAAGGAAATCCACGATGTCCACGAAAGCATGCAGCGCGATCGCCGCAGCCGGCACTTCGATCATCGCGCCCAGCGGGATATCGTCGGCGACTTCCGCCCCCTGCCTGCGCAATTTGTCGGCAACGCGCTTCAGGCGCTTGCGCACCGCCACCATCTCTTCGCGATTGCTGACCATCGGCACCAGCACACGCACGGGTCCGTAGCCGGAGGCGCGCACGATAGCGCGCAACTGGGTGTCGAACAGCTCGCCCTGGGTCAGCGAAAGGCGCACGCCACGCAGGCCCAGCGCCGGATTGTCCTCGTTATCCAGCGTCAGCCCGGTACGGTCGGCCTTGTCGGCGCCCAGGTCCAGGGTGCGGATGGTCACCGGCCGGCCGCTCATTCCCAGCACCACGTCGCGGTAGACGCGGAACTGTTCTTCCTCGTCGGGCAATTCGTTGCGTTGCAGGAACAGGAATTCGGTGCGGTACAGACCCAGTCCGGAAGCGCCCAGGGAATGCGCCTGAGCGACGTCCTCGCCGGACTCGGCATTGGCCAGCAGAACGATATCGACGCCATCCTTCGTCCGCGTCGGCTTGGAACGCAGGCGTCCGAGTTCGCGTTGCTCCTTGGCCAGATCGCGCCGGCGCTGGCGGTAGGCACGCAGATCGTCCGGACCGGGCTCGATCACGATCGAGCCGCTGGCACCGTCGACGATCATCACATCGCCGTCGTTGATCTTCTGCAAGGCCTTGCTTGCGCCTACCACCAACGGCATGTGCAGGCTGCGCGCCAGGATGGCGCTATGCGAAAGCGTGCTGCCAGCGGCGGTGACGATGGCGACCACGCCCTGGGCCTGCAGCTGGGCCAGCTCCGAAGGCGCTACGTTATCGCTGATCAGGATGTCGCCGGCTACGCCCTTCGGCCCGCCGGTGCGCTTGTGCAAATGCGCATGGATGCGGCCGATCACATGGTCCAGATCGTCCATGCGGCTCTTCAGATAAGGATCGTCCATCCCGTCGAACACTGCGGCCAGACGGTCGCGTTGCAGGCGCAAGGCGTAATCGGCGGTATAGCGGCCGGCGCGGATCAACTCGTCCAGGCCGTGCAGCAGTTCTGGATCGTCCAGCAGCAACGCATGCAGATCCAGGAATTCGCCGACTTCCTTGACCAGCGCGCCGTGAAGGCGTTCGCGCAGGGTATGCATCTCGCCGCGGGTGGAATTCACCGCCTCGTGCAGGCGCCGCAGTTCCTTTTCCACCGCGCCCGCGGCGATGCGTTGCTCGACCACTTCCAGCGCATGCGGCAACCTCACCCGGGCACGGCCTAGCGCGCTGCCGCGCGATGCGCCGTGGCCGGAGAGCTGCAGGCGCACCGGTCAGGTTTCCTCGTCGAATCGTCGCTCGAACAGCGCCGCTACGGCTTCCAGCGCCTCGGCTTCGCCCTCGCCGTCCACGCGCACCATCACCGGCGTGCCTTGGCCGGCCGCCAGCAACATCACGCCCATGATGCTTTTCGCATTGACCTCGCGTCCCTTCGCCGACAGGGTCGCGTTGCAGCGATAGGCCGACAGCACCTGCACCAGCTTGGCGGTGGCGCGGGCATGCAGTCCCAGGCGGTTGGAAACAGTGAGTTCGCGTTCAAGCATCGTCGACTATGGCTCCATTGCGTGTGCCGGCGGCAGCTGTTGCCGGAAGTTGATCCAATCCCTGTTCCGCATAATTCATCACCCGTAGCAGCATCGGCAAGCTCAGCGCGGAAACGCGCCTGACCGGCGTCCCCAGCCGGGCCAGTTCACTGGCCAGATTGCTGGGGCTAGCGCCGTAGAGATCGGTCAGCACCAGCACGCCTTCGCCGCCGTCCACCCGTCGCAACGCAGCCGAAGCCTGAGGCAGCAGAGCCTCGAAATCGGCGTCGAAAGGCACTTCGAAGGCTTCGGTTTTCAGCGGCAGCTGCCGCAATAGGGCTACCGCCACCGCCAGGATCGAGCTGCCAATACCGGGGTGTGTTACCAGGAGAATGCCACAGGCCATGCGAGAACGTTAGCAGAGGGGCATGACGGCCTGGAAGCACGGAACGCGAGATGGCCGGTCCTGAAGGGCAGGGCGTGTGTCAGGCCTTGCGGACGACGTAGGTCCCGGACAGCGAATCGTGCCAGCCGCGCGGCGCTTCGGTGAACAGGACCGAGAAAGGCTCGAATGGGATGAAACGGCTCAAGGTGCGCAGAATCACCTGGATCAGGTTCGGTTTGTCGCCATCCTCGTTGACCACTCGTGTGCCGGTGATCAGCTTGCCCACGGTGAAGCCGAATGCCGCTTCCTGGGGAATGTAGTAGACCAGCATGATCACCAGACCCAATGCCTGTTCGCCCCAGAAACCCAGGCTATCGAGCCAGGCCATCGCGGAATCGCCGCCCACCAGCACCGCCGCCACACCGACCATCATGGCCAGAAAATAGTAAGCCAAGGCGTCGATCAGCCAGTTGAAGAAGCGGCGCCACTTTCCTGCCGGATCGATGCTCAGCTGCGGACGGCTGGGCTTGCTGCGGCCGTACAGCATCGAGTGCGGCGCAGTGTAGGGATTGCGGTCTTCCATGACTTTCTCGCTGGGCGGTGAAGCCATAGCTTAGGGCCTGTTAACGCTATTGGGATAGGCCCCGTTGCGTCGCCGCGGCGGTCAGGCGTTTGTGCGTGGCGCCGCGACAGGCTGGTGGCCTGTTCAAGCCGCGCGCGAACGTCTGGCGGCCGCGGCGGCGCAACCCGAAGGGCCGCACCTGAGTGCGCACGGGGCCGCGTCATCATTCGGGCATGTATCGGCATACATTTCCTCATTCTTCCTTGCCCCGCACGCACTCAGGTACGGGGGGGCCTATCCCAATAGCGTTAACAGGCCCCAAGTCAGTCGAGCTCGCGATGGAAAGTGGCCACTTCCTCCCAGCCCTGTTCCCGCGCGTGCGCCGCCAGCCGCTCGGCAAGGTATACGGAACGGTGCTTGCCGCCGGTGCAGCCGAAAGCGATGGTCACGTAGCTGCGCGTCTCTCCACGCAGGCGTGGCAGCCAGGTATCGAGGAAGGCATTGACCTGGCCGACGTATTCGCTGACTTCCGGTTGCGCATCCAGGTAATCGCGCACGCCGCCCTCGCGTCCCGATAGCGGACGCAGCAGCGGATTCCAATGCGGATTGGGCAGTACCCGCGCGTCGAACACGAAATCCGCATCCGCCGGCACTCCGCGCTTGTAGGCGAACGACTCGAACAGCAACGACAGCGACGAGCCGTTGTTCAAGGCGAATTCGGCGATGATCCGCCGCCGTAACTGGTGCACGTTGAGCGCGGTGGTGTCGATGATCACGTCGGCTTCGCTGCGCAGCGGCGCGGTGATCTCGCGTTCGCGGGAAATGGATTCCGGCAGCGACAAGCCGAAGTGCGCCAGCGGATGCTTGCGGCGGGTGTCGGCATAGCGACGCAACAATACGTCGTCGCTGGCGTCGAAGAACAAGAGGGTAGCGTGCAAACCCAGTTCGGTCACCGCGGCCCGCCATTGCGCCAGCTTGGACAGGTCGCTATGGCGATTGCGCACGTCGATGCCCACGGCGATCTTTTGCGGCAATGCGTCGTCGCGCATCAGACTACGCACGAACGAGGGCAGCAGTTCCACCGGGAGGTTGTCGACGCAGTAGTAGTCCAGATCCTCGAAAGTCTTCAGCGCGACCGATTTGCCCGAGCCGGACAGTCCGCTGACGATCACTACGGTCGCCGCCGGGCCGGCGGTTTGAGGTTCTACGGAGCCCTCATCGCGCTGGGGGTGCGATGAGGTGTCGGCGGGCTCCCCGCTCATGGTGTAGTGCGTTCCAGCAGATTGCTGTGTCGGGCGATGAACATCGCCGCCGGGTCGATGCCCTTGGTGCGCAGGATGTGCAGGCGGGTGGCCGCTTCGGTGAGCACGGCCAAGTTGCGGCCGGGCATCACCGGCAGGGTAATCAGCGGCACGTCCAGGTCCAACACATGGCGGCTGCCGCTGTCACCGGTGAGGCGCTCGTAACCGTGCGGGTTGGGTTCGGTCATGGGTCTGGTGAGATGAACGATCAGGCGCAGATACTTGTTCTTCTTCACGGCCGTGTCGCCGAACATGTCGCGCACGTTCAGCACGCCCAGACCGCGGACCTCGAGCAGGTCCTGCAGGAGCTCCGGGCAGGTACCGTCGAGCACATCGGGCGCGATCTGGGTGAATTCGGGCGCATCGTCGGCCACCAGGCGATGGCCTCGGCTGAGCAGTTCCAGCGCCAGCTCGCTTTTGCCCGATCCGGCTTCGCCGGTGATCAGCACGCCGATCGAATAGATTTCCATGAACACGCCATGCAGCGTCACCCGCGGCGCCAGCGTGCGGGCCATGTGATACGAAAGGTGGTTGAGCAGCTCGTGGCCGCGCTTGGGCGAGATCCACAAGGGCGTCTCCGATTCCTCGGCTGCTGCGCGCAGGTCTTCGGGACAGGATTGATTCTTGCTGATCACCAATGCCAGCGGGCGGTATTGCACGATCTTCTCGATGGTTTCCCAGCGTTGCCGTGAATCCAGCGAATCCAGCCAGGCCAGCTCTTCGCTGCCCAGGATCTGCACCTTGTTGGGATAGATGGCGTTGAGGTAACCGGCTAGCGAAGGCCGGCGGGCGATGGTGTCCACCGCTTCCAGCATGCGTCGGTCGCCCTTGGCTCCGGCGAGCCAGCGCAGGGCCAGCTTGTCTTTCTGCTGGTCGAACAATTCGCGGGCGGTGATGCTGGTGGTCATGCGGCGGCTTTGGGCGAGTGGGGTTGGTCCAGCAATAGCTTACGCATCGACTGCGCATCGGGTGCGTTGCGCAGCGCGGTACGGAAGCGCGCATCGGAAAAGCGTTCGGCCAGTTCCGACAGCAACATCAGGTGCTGATGGGTGTAATGATCGGGCACCGCCATCGCAAACACCAGATCGACGTTCTGGCCATCGCTTGCGTTGAAATCGACCGCCGGCTGCAGCCGCAGCAGGACGCCGCGCGGCGCCTCCAGCGTAGGCGAGCGGCCGTGCGGGATGGCGATGCCATGGCCGATCGCGGTGCTGCCCAGTTTTTCTCGCGCCTGCAGGCTGACGCGGAGATCATCGGCACCGGCCTGCTGGCAGGCCAGCAGGCCGGCGGCCATCTCCAGCACTGTATCGCGGTCCGCTGCCTTCAATACGGAGGCGCGAACGTCCGCCAACTGGTCGGCAAGGGACATATCAGGAGAGGGACATGTCAGGAGAAGGAAAGCGGCAAAGAAACCACGACAAAAAGGGCCGCGGCTTCTTCACTTTTCATCCGGGCGCCGACAGTTGGCATGCTGCCGATCAGCGGGCTGTTAATCGGCATGCTGTTAATCGGCATGCTGTTAATCAGCATTCTCGCCGCGTGGCCCGCGTTCCTTGTCGATCTTCTTCTGTTTGTGCTTCAGCAGCAGCCGATCCAACTTGTCGGCCAAAATATCGATGGCGGCGTACATGGTTTCGGCGCCGGCGTCGGCATGTAGGGTGCGGCCGGCCAGGGTGAGCGTGGCTTCGGCGAGGTAGTCGGGTTTGCGTATGCCCAGTTGGGCGCGGACTTCCAGTGGCTGGTCGAAATGGCGTTCAAGTCGCTTGAACTTGGTTTCAACGTACTCCCGCATCGCGGGGGTGACTTCGATCTGCTGGCCATGGGTCTCGATACGCATCGCTTACCTCCTTACGGTTCGATGGGCCGCGGAATCCGCGGGTGACACTGCCTTGCTTGTGACCTCGAGTGGTGGGTGAAGTTCGGCCTCCTTGAAAAATAGGGATGCGTCGGGAAGGGATTCAGCGCTTCGGGTTCATCATGAACCATGGTTCCTTATGGGAGCGTTATCAACCGATGCGCACGCGTTCATGCGACGAAAGTATCTCCATGGCTTCACGATACTTCGCCACGGTACGGCGCGCCACCGGCACGCCGGAAGTCTTGAGCAAGTCGGCCAGCTTGGCGTCGGACAGCGGCTTGCGTGGATTCTCACTTTCGATCAGGCGGCGGATCATCGACTGAATGGCGATGCTGGACGCTTCGCCACCGCCCTCGGTGCTGACCCCGGAAGCGAAGAACGCGCGCAGCGGCAAGGTTCCACGCGGAGTCCGCACATACTTGCGTGCGATGGCGCGTGAAACCGTGGATTCGTGAAGACCGACTTCGGTCGCGACTTCTCTCAGAGTCAGCGGTCGCAACGCCTGTTCACCGAATTCCAGGAAGCCGGCTTGCTGCCGCAACAGGCAGCGGGTGACCTTGAGCAGGGTATCGCCCCTGGCTTCCAGGCTCTTCAGCAGCCAACGGGCCTCCTGCAGGTGGCTGCGCAGGTAGCCGGCGTCGTTCTCGCCGCATTTCCGGATCATCTGCTCGTAGCCGCTGTGGATAGTGATCCGGGGCAGGTTGTTGCCGGCCAATGCCGCACGCCAGACGCCGCGCTGGCGCCAGACCACGCAATCGGGGACCACGTAGGTGTCATGGGTGAGCTCGCCGATCTGAGCCCCTGGCTTGGGGTCGAGCGAACGCAGCAGCTGCACCACTTCCTCCACTTCTTCCACCGGTCGCTTGAGCTCGGCCGCCAGCCCCGCGATGCCGCTTTTCGGCAGGCGCTCCAGCGAGGTGCCGTCGACGATCTCCAAAGCCAGCGCCCTGCCGGGCGTATCGTCGCTCAACACCGCCAGTTGCAGATGCAGGCATTCGCCTAGCGTCCGTGCGGCCACGCCTACCGGGTCGAAGCGCTGCAGTTGATGCAGTACGGTAAGGATCTCATCCTCTCCGGCGGTCACTTCCGGAAGCAGCGTCTCCGCAATGCCGGACAACGGTTCGCGCAGGTAGCCATCGTCTTCCAACGCATCGATCAGCGCCGCACCGATCCTGCGGTCGCGCGGCGACAAGTGCGAGAGATGGAGTTGCCACAGAAGATGATCCTGCAGGGTGTCGATCTCGGCGACGCGCTCGGCTGCTGTGCCTTGATCGTCATCGTCGTCGAAGGAGCCGCCGCTGCCGTGGCTGACGCCGTCCATCGACCAGGGCGATTCGTCGGGCGACCATTCGTCGCTCTCGTTGTCGCTGGGGGTTTCGCGTGGATCTTCCGGAGGGGTGTCGGCGGGAGCCGCATCGTCGCCGCTCGGGGCGCTGTCGTCCCAATCCAGCAGGGGATTGGTTTCTACCGCTTCGGTGATCTCGATTTCGAGTTCGGCCGCGGACATTTGCAGCAAGCGTATGGCCTGACGCAGTTGCGGCGTCATGACCAGTTGCTGACCCAGCGATGTCTGGAGGCGTGGTTTCATTTCCGCAATCCGAAATACAGTGTGCGCGGCACCGGGCCGCGCGACGCGCTTCAGAGGCGGAAAGTTTCCCCAAGGTATACGCGACGCACGTCCGGATTTGCCAGCAGCGCGTCCGGTGCCCCCTGCGCCAGTACGCTGCCTTCGTTGAGGATATACGCCCGGTCGCAGATTCCCAAGGTCTCGCGCACGTTGTGGTCGGTGATCAGTACGCCGATGCCGCGATTCTTGAGGTGCTTCACGATCCGCTGGATCTCGCCGACCGAGATCGGATCGACGCCGGCGAAGGGTTCGTCCAGCAGCATTAGCCTGGGTTTGGCGGCCAGGGCGCGGGCGATCTCGCAGCGCCTGCGTTCGCCGCCGGACAGGCTGGCACCCAGCTGTTCGGAGACATGGCTGATCTGCAGTTCGTCCAGCAGCGAGGCCAGCTCTTTGTCCACGCCTGCCGAATCCAGGTCCTCCCGCAGCTCCAGAACCAGGCGGATGTTGTCCGACACGGTGAGCTTGCGGAACACTGAAGGCTCCTGCGGCAAATAGCCGACGCCCAGCTTTGCGCGCTTATACATGGGCTCGGCGGTGATGTCGCGGCCGTCCAGCTCGATCTTGCCGGCGTCGGCGGCCACCAGGCCCACGATCATGTAGAAACAGGTGGTCTTGCCAGCGCCATTGGGCCCCAGCAGCCCGACCACTTCTCCCGCATCCAGGGTCAGGCCGAAGTCCGCGACCACCTCGCGCTGCCGGTAATGCTTGCGCAGACCCTGGGCGGAAAGCATTACTTGGTTTCCCCGGGCTTCTTTACTGCGCCAGCCGCTTTCGGCTGGATCACGGTTTTCACGCGTGTACCGTCTCCACCGCTCTGCATGTTGCCGGTCTTGGTGTTGTAGACCATGCGCTGGCCGCTATTCGAACCACGCGGGGACTTCACTGTGTAGTTCCCGATCAGCGTGATGGTTTCGGTGGACATGTCGTACTCAATACGGTTGGCCGTGGCATCCATCCATGTGCCGTCGTCCTGTTGCTGCTTCAACTTCACCGGGCTACCGGTAAAAACTGCCTTGGACGGGTCGCCATCGCGCTGGGTGAGTTCGGCGCGCTGAGCGGCTATATCCAGCGTGCCCTGCTTGAGGGTTACGTTGCCCGTCCAGACATTGGTGCTGTTGCCGTCCATCACACCTTCCTGGTTATTGGAATCCAGATAGATAGGCTGGTTGCGATCGGATGACTTTGCCCACGCCAGTGCCGGCACCGACAGGGCGATTATGGCAATGAGGCTAGCGCGCAGACTTGGGTTCATATCGGGTCTTGACCTGGGACTTGAAGGTGTATTGCTTGGTTTTGGTGTTGGTTTCAAAACCTACACCGCTGAGTATAGAACCCGGACGGGTGATGGTGACCGCATCGTCGGTGGAAGCGAGGTTTTTGCGGGGGAATACATTCAGTCGCTGAGTATCGAAAGTTGTGGGTATGGCGCCTTCCTTAGGGCTGGTTCCCTTCACATCGCCCGACAGCCGCAACTCGTCGCCATTGGGGCTAACCCAGGCGGTTTTGGAACGCATTTCCCAATGGTGTCCATCGGTGTCGGGAAGCAGGAACAGGGGCGTGGCGATCGTGAAGGTTTGATCCCTGGGATTGCGCTGCATTTCCGGCGCACGCAAGGTGATCGACTCCTGGCCCTGGTCGTCCAGGCCGATCACCTCGAAATCCCGCATGAGGTAGTCGGGGCGCTCGGAAGAAGGGGCATCCGGCTCGGCGACGTCGCGCTGCTTCCACGCCGACCAGCCGCTGGTTATGGCGGCCACCAGCAATACCAGACCCAGCACCGTGCGCCAGTTCATCGGGTCCACTCCCTCAGCAGCGCCTCGGTCCGGTCTTGCGCGTCGAGCAGTAGATCGCACAACTCGCGCGCGGCACCTTCGCCGCCGCGCGCGGAAGTGACCCAATGCACGCGTTCGGCGATCCAGCGGTGCGCGTTGCCCGGCGCCACCGCCAATCCCGCGGCGCAGAGCGGCGCCAGGTCGGGAAGGTCGTCGCCCATGAAAGCCACTTCGTCCAGGCCGATGCCTTGGCGCTCGCACAGCGCTCGCACCTGGCCCAGCTTGTCCTTGGCGCCGGTGAATACCTCGATACCGAGTTCGGCGGCACGCCTTTCGGCTGCCTTGCTGTTGCGCGCGGTGATCAAGGCCACCGCGATACCGGCCCGCTTCAGCAACACCAGCCCTTGTCCGTCGAGGATGTGGAACGCCTTCGATTCGCCGCCTTCATTGTCGTAGTAGAGACGTCCATCGGTCAGGGTGCCATCCACATCGAAGCAGGCCAGCTTGATTTTGCGAGCACGCGCACGGAGATCGGCATTGAGAGGGGAGGCGGGGGAAATCATGCGTTTTCTTTAGACCACGCGGGCGCGCAACAGGTCGTGAATGTTGAGTGCGCCGACGGCGCGGCCGGCTTCGTCCACCACGACCAGACCGCTGATTTTGTGGGTTTCCATCAGTCGCGCGGCTTCCACGGCCAGCTGATCGGCGGCGATGGTCTTCGGGCCGCGCGTCATCACATCGGCGATCATCGCGGTGCGAACGTCGAGCGCCGCATCATCCAGGGTGCGGCGCAGATCGCCATCGGTGAACAGCCCAATCAACTTGCCTTGGTCGTCGACCACGGCGGTCATTCCCAGTCGCTTGCGGCTCATTTCCATGAGAGCTTCGCTTAGCGTGGCGTCCAGGCCCACGCGCGGCACGTCATCGCCGGCGTGCATCACGTCGGTGATGTGCAGCAACAGGCGGCGGCCCAGGCTGCCGGCGGGGTGCGAACGTGCGAAGTCGTCGGCGGTGAATCCGCGCGCTTCCAGCAGCGCTACCGCCAGCGCGTCGCCCATGGCCAAGGTAGCGGTGGTGCTGGAGGTGGGCGCCAGATCCAGCGGACAGGCTTCAGCGGGCACGCTGACATCCAGATGCACATCCGATTCGCGCGCCAGTGTGGATTGCGGCCGGCCGGTCATCGCGATGACCGCATTGCCCTGGCGCTTCAGCACCGGTAACAGGGTCAGGATTTCGTCGGATTCGCCCGAATAGGACAGAGCCAGCACCACGTCCGCGTCGGTGATCATGCCCAGGTCGCCGTGGCCGGCTTCGCCCGGATGCACATAGAAAGCAGGTGTGCCGGTGGAGGCCAGGGTGGCGGCGATCTTGCGTGCGATATGCCCGGATTTGCCCATGCCGGTGGCGACCACACGACCCTTGGAGGCGAGGACCAGCTGGCAGGCCGCGGAGAATCCTCCGTCGATCCGGGTCGCCAGATGCTCCAGCGCGCGGGCCTCGATTTCGACCACGCGACGACCGCTGGCGGCCAGGCTGGCGTCGGTCGGTTCGGCGATCTGGGGCAGCAACTCAGGCATGCGGGCGTCGGGCGGAGGTTAGAATGACCGTTCATTTTATAAGGAAAGGCACGTTGGACGCCGAAACCATCCGTAAACTGATAGAAACCGGCCTGCCGGGGGCTGAAGTACAGGTGCAGGGCGACGACGGCGTGCATTTCGAGGCCAGCGTGGTGTCGGAGGCGTTCCGCGGCAAGCTGCCACTCGCCCGTCACCGGCTGGTCTACGCCACTCTGGGCGAGCTGATGGGCGGCGCGATCCACGCCCTGGCCCTGAAGACCGTGACGCCCGAGGAAGCCGGGCGATCCCACTGAGCTATCTCCTGCTGCGCTATCCCTAGAAGGCTGCGCCTTCTCATTCTCCCATTCCTGAGCCAGACGACCCATGCAGAAAATCGTAGTTACCGGCGGCAACCCGCTCAACGGCGAAGTCACCATTTCCGGCGCCAAGAACGCAGTGCTGCCGATCCTGTGCGCCACCCTGTTGGCCGATGCGCCGGTGGAAATCACCAACGTGCCGCATCTGCACGATGTGGTGACCACGGTGAAGCTGCTCGGCGAACTGGGCGCGGGTATCAGCATCGATGAGGGCACTTTGTCGAAGGGCAGCGCGATCACGGTGGATCCGCGCAGCGTCAACCAGCACGTCGCGCCCTACGAGCTGGTCAAGACCATGCGCGCCTCGATCCTGGTGCTGGGACCTTTGCTGGCCAAGTACGGCGCAGCGGAAGTCTCGTTGCCGGGCGGCTGCGCGATCGGTTCGCGGCCGGTCGACCAGCACATCAAGGGTCTGCAGGCGTTGGGTGCCGACATCACGGTCGAGAACGGCTTCATCAAGGCTACGGCGAAACGGTTGAAGGGCGGGCGCTACGTGTTCGACATGGTCAGCGTCACCGGCACCGAGAACGTGCTGATGGCCGCTACCCTGGCCGACGGCACCACCGTGCTGGAGAACGCGGCCATGGAACCGGAAGTCACCGATCTGGCCGACTGCCTGATCGCGTTGGGCGCGGATATCGAAGGCGCCGGTACCTCGCGCATCGTGGTGCGCGGTGTGGAACGCCTCTCCGGTGGCCGTCATGCGGTGCTGCCGGACCGCATCGAGACCGGCACTTTCCTGGTGGCCGCGGCGATGACCGGCGGCCGCATCGTCGCGCGGCGCGCCCGTGGCGATACGCTGGACGCGGTGCTGGGCAAGCTGACCGAGGCTGGCGCTTCCATCCAGACTACCGCCGACACCATCACTCTCGACATGCAGGGTAAGCGTCCCCGCGCGGTTAGCCTGACCACCGCGCCGTATCCCGCTTTTCCCACCGACATGCAAGCCCAGTTCATGGCCATGAACTGCATCGCCGATGGCGTGAGCGTGATCAACGAAACCATCTTCGAAAACCGTTTCATGCACGTCAACGAGCTGCTGCGTTTGGGCGCCGATATCCGCGTGGAGGGGCATACCGCCATCATCCGCGGCGCCGACAAGCTCAGCGGCGCACCGGTGATGGCGACCGACCTGCGCGCTTCCGCTTCGCTGATTCTGGCCGGTCTGGTGGCAGAAGGCGACACCACTATCGACCGTATCTACCACCTCGATCGCGGTTACGAGAACATCGAGGAAAAGCTCAGTGGGTTGGGCGCCAAGATTCGACGCGTTTCGTGAGCCTGCCGACATGAGCGCAAACACGGTGAAAACCAAAAAACGATTCTCCACGCGCCGCAAGGCCGTGCTTGGCCTGGTTGTGATCGCGTTGGGGGTGGTCGGTTGGCTGCAGTATGTCGGCGCGGCGGGCATCAGCGGCATTCCCACCAAGGAGATGGACTGGAACGCCGATGGCACGGTGACCCAGCAGGAAATCATGCAGTCGTTCTATGCGGTCGGCGTAACCAAGACCAGCCAAGGACAACGCGAATGCAGCGAGTACTACTGGCGCGAAGGCAAACGGAGCATCCGTGTCGATTGTCGTACGACCATGGCGACGGAGCCGACGAAGGAATAAAAAAACCCGGCGATGCCGGGTTTTTTTTCAGCAGCTTATGCGGCGCCGACAACGCGCCGGGTCGTCAGTGCCAGGCTTTGAGCTGTAGATCGATCGAATCCTGCCCGTCCTCGCGCTGCAGGATGCGCGCGGGCACCGGCATGTTGGGCACCACCCATACGATGGTCTGCTTGTTGCCTGAGGTGCGTACCACCTTGGTGGCGTCGCGCGATTGTCCGCCGACGGTGATCTTCTCCTTACCGGCCACCTGGTAGCTCATGGTTTTGGCATTGCCGTTCTCGACCATGCGGTAGGTGAGCGGCTTGCCCGCAGCGACATCGCGCACCAGGGCCAGGTTCACCAGCAACGCGTCCATATCTCCGGTCTTCAAAGCGACCGGTCCGGCGCGTTCCGGCTTGACATCGCCGTTCCACGTGGCTTGGTTCTTGCTCCAATCGAAGTTGGCATTGACCGCCTTCTTCTTCACTAGCACCCGCGACAGGTCGGCGCTGGAGAGAGGACGCAGCCAGCCGTTCTGTTCGTCGAACACCGTCTTCTGGCTCAAGTCCACCAGCTGGTTCTTGATGGTGAGGCTGTACTGCCAGCGGTTGCCGCCCTGCGAGGTGATCGACATCTGGCCATCGCCCTGCATACCCATCGCGCTTGCCTGGTATTGGGCGGTGAAGGCTTCGACGGCAGCGGCAGGCAGACTGGCCACGGCCAGCAAGCCGGCGGCGATACCCGCGAGAATTGGAATTTTTTTCATGGCTTATTGCACTCCTTGGTATTCGACCAGGCGCAGGTCAATGGTGTCTTGGCCGTTCTCGCGACGCAAGATCCGGACCGGGGTAGGGACGCCGTTGGCGACCCAGAATATGGTTTCATCGTTGCCGCCGTTGGTGCGGGCTACGCGCATGGCGTCGTAGCTGAGATCATCCACGGCGACGATTTCGGTCTGTTCGGCAACCGCGTACTGATAGTCGCGGACGCGGCCGTCGTCGACCACACGGTAACTGAGCGACTTGCCGGGCTGGGCATCGCGGATCACCGCCAGGTTCATCAGCAGCGAGCTCATGTCGCCGTCGCGCAGCGGCACCGGCGCGGTGCGGGTCTTCTTGACGTCGCCCTGCCAACGCGCACTCAGCGCATTCCAGTCGTAAGTGCCCGAGATCTTCTTGCCCGAAAACAAGGCGTGCTTGACCGTGGCCTGGCTGAGCGGGCGATACGCATCGCCCACCGCGTCGAACAGCGTGCTTTGTTCGATGTTCAAGCCCGCCAGGCGCGCGAAACCACGGGTGCCGCGAATGCCCAGGTCCACTCGCCAGCGGTTGCCGCCGTTCTGCACCACCTGCATCTTCGCGCTGCCGGCGAGCTTGCCTTCGTTGTAAGCCTGGTAAGTGGCCACGAAAGGTTCGAGCGCAAGCGCAGGCAAGCTGGCCAGGGCCAGCGCACCGGTCAGGATTGCGCGGAGGAGCAGGGAGATCATGGAGAGGAGATGGCGTCCGAAGGCGTCAGATTATCGGCAGAATCTAGACGCAGGGGTCTAAATAAGGGCTGACCATCGCAAAACGCCATGCCGTCGCGTTCAGCAAGCCGACCGCTGATGGCCAGGCTCAGGACCGCCGCCAGCAGCGCATGTTCCTGCGGGAGCAGCCGGTGGGCCAGGCTTTGCGGCGTATCTCCGGGCAGCACGGGAATGCTGACCTGGGCGATCACGCTGCCGGCGTCCAGTTCAGGTATGACGAAGTGCACGCTGCCGCCGTGGTGTTCGTCGCCGGCCTCCAGCGCGCGTGCGTGGGTATGTAGGCCGCGGTATTTCGGCAACAGGGAAGGGTGGATGTTGAGCAGTCGCCCGCGAAAACGCGCAATGAAATCGTCGCCCAGGATGCGCATATAACCCGCACACACCACCCAGTCGGGTTGGCAGGCGGCGACCGCTTCGCCCATTGCGTGGTCGAAAGAAGCGCGATCCGGAAACGAACGCGCATCGGCTGCCCAGCGTACCGTTTGCGGAACGCGTTCCAGCGCCGGCGCCTGCGGTTTGTCCGAGAACACGCCGACTATCTCCGCCTTCAAGCCTCCAGCGGCGATCGCATCTAGCAGCGCCTGCAGATTGCTGCCGCGGCCGGAGACCAGAACCGCGATGCGCCCGCTCACGGAGCGACCGCTTGCGTGGCCGGGTGGGCGGGCGCATCGCGGCGCGGCCATGCGCTCAACGCGCCCAGCGTCGCCAACAACATGTCGGCATGCGCATCCCACATATCGCCCTGTTGGCCGTTGTACGACTCCGCGGCTTCAGGCGAGAGCGTCAGGGCGATGGCCCATTCCAACCACTCGTACAACAGGCTGCTGCACATGATCGCCATGACCGCGAGCACGAATGCCTGGCGCGGGCTGAGCGGCCAGCGCTGGCGCAGGTAGTGGAGGACCGCAGGAGCGAAGCAAACGCCGTAGAGAAGATGGATCAGCCGATCCATGTTGTTTCGTTTCCAGCCGAACGCGCTTTGCGGCGACCATCCAGTTGCTGCCTGTATCCACTGGTCGTACGGCAGATTGGAATACAGCCAGCGTGCGGCGATGCTGTGCACGCAGATGAAGGCGCAGATCAGCGCGAATTGCCAGGTGAGCAGCGGCCAGCGGTGGTCGTGCCGCCAAAGCCAGACCAGTCCGACCACCGTGAGGCTGCTGTGCAGAGCCTGTTCTGCGGGCCACAGCGGCGCGATCCAGCTCGCCGCGAACACGGCAAGCGTCAGCGCCAACGCGATCCTCTTTCCGGCCGGCATGCGCGGCGTCAGCCGATCTTCAAGCGTTCGGCGCCGTCCGACTTCACCACTTCACCGATCCGCCAGTGATCGAGGCCCAGGCGTTCGATATCCATCTCCAGCGCGGCTACCTGATCCTGCGCGACCATCAGCACGAAACCGATACCGCAGTTGAAGGTGCGCCACATTTCGGCATTCGCCACCGCGCCTTCGCGCTGCAGCCAGTCGAACACCGGCGGCAACGGCCAGGAGGTCGGATCGATTTCCAGCCCCAGCGATTTGGGCACCACCCGGATGATTTTTTCGATCAACGCGCCGCCGGTCACGTGGGCCATGGCGTGGATATCGTGTTTCGCAAGCAGTTCCAACACCGGCTTCACATAGATGCGCGTGGGTTCCATCAGCGCGTCGCCCAGCTTGACGCCACCCAAGTCGAGGTCGAGTCCGCCGTTGCCCGGTGCGACGCCGGCGCGCGCGAGAATCCTGCGGATCAGCGAATAGCCGTTGGAATGCGGACCGCTGGAAGCGATGCCGATCAGTACATCGCCCTGATGAACCAAGCTGCCGTCGATCAGTCTGGCTTTTTCTACCGCGCCGACCGTGAAACCAGCCAGGTCGTATTCGCCAGGCGGGTACATGTCGGGCATTTCCGCGGTTTCGCCGCCGATCAGGGTGCAACCGGCGATTTCGCAACCTTTGGCGATGCCGCCCACCACATCGACCGTGGTCTGCACATCCAACTTGCCGGTGGCGAAATAATCGAGGAAGAACAGGGGTTCGGCACCTTGCACGAGCACGTCGTTGACGCACATGGCGACCAGATCGATGCCGATGGTGTCGTGGCGGTTCAGCTGCTTGGCGAGGATCAGTTTGGTGCCGACGCCGTCGGTGCCCGAAACCAGCACCGGCTCTTTGTACTTACCGGACAGATCGAACAGCCCGCCGAAGCCACCGATGCCACCACCCAGCACTTCCGGGCGCAGGGTGCGCCGAATGGCCGGCTTGATGCGTTCTACGACTTCATTGCCCGCATCGATATCGACCCCCGCATCGCGGTAGGTCATTGGGATTGGTGCGGGCGGGGTGGGGTGGGTCACGGAAGAGCCATGGCGAGGGCGGGAGAACCGTTGATTTTAAGGGAATACGCATGCGAATCGTCCGTCCTGAACGACCCAGATTGGCGCCAAGCACGCATTCGGGCAACAATTCACCCGTTCGCCAGGCAATCGCTGGCTACAGGGATGCTCTAGATGCGCCGGATTTCTGGATTTGCGTTGGTCGCGGTTCTTTATTTGCTATCGCTTTCTTTGCTGCCGGCCTCCACGGCCTGGGCGCAGACCGGTTTGCGTACCGAAGGCGACCGCGCTGGCGCACAAGGCATGTACGACGCCGAAGTACCCGTTAACGGCCAGGGAGAAGCCGAGCGCAACAGCGCCTTCGCCCGCGCCCTGAGCATGGTGCTGGGCAAGCTCAGCGGTGATCGCAGCGCAGCGGGCCGACCGGGTGTGGGCGCAGAACTACGCAATGCCAAGAACTATGTCGCCAGCTACGACTATCGTCAGGACCAGGGAACTTCTCCCTCGGGCGCTCCGACCTTTCGCAGCACCCTGGTGGTGCGTTTCACGCCCGCCGAGGTCGATTCGCTGATGAGCGCGCTGGGCCTGCCGGTATGGCCGCAGCCGCGGCCGAAGCCGGTGATCTGGCTTGCCATCGACGATGGCAGCGGTCCGCGACTGGTGGGTCTGCCGCAGGCCAATGCCGTCCGGCCGTTGTTGAATCGAGCCGTCGAACGCGGCTTCAAGCTCGGCCTACCCACCGGCAATGCCGCCGAGCAAGCTTTGGTCGGCGCCATCTGGCGTCAGGACAGCGCCGCCGTGGCGCGCGCTTCGGCCAAGTACAGTCCGCCGATGCAGCTGCTGGGCAAGCTCTATCGCGGCAAAGGCGGCTGGGTAGCCGATTGGGTGTTCGTCGACAACGGCAAGATACTGTCGAAATGGACCAGCAAGGACGCCGATGCGCGTGGCGCCATGGCCGCCGGTGCGGATGGTGCCGCCGAGGCATTGATGAAGCGCTACGGAAAGCGCGGCAGCGGAGGTTCCTCAGGCACTTATCGCCTGATCTTCACGGGCATCGATAGCGCCGATGACTACCTGCGCCTGTCGGCCGCATTGCAGGGCATGAGCGTGGTCCGCAAGATCACCCCGGTGCGCGCCAGCGGCAATACGCTAGAAGTGGACCTGGAGTTGCTGACGGGAATCCCGGGCTTTAAGCGCACGCTGGGCGACGACAGTCCGCTGGAAGGCGGCGAGGGCGATCCTCCTGTGTACCACCTAAGGTGACCACTCAAGTGATCTTGGCATGACCGATACCCCCGAATTCGAAATCGCGCGCTTCCTGCGTCGCCTGCAGTGGGCAGCGGTCGGCGTAGGTGCGTGCTGGCTGCTGTGGTTGCTGGCGCCCATCCTGACGCCGTTCGCGGTGGCTGCCTTGCTGGGCTGGCTGGGCGATCCGCTGGTGGACCGCCTGGAATTGGCCGGACGCTCCCGCAACACCGCGGTAATCCTGGTGTTCACGCTGATGGCGCTGCTGCTGGCGCTGGTGCTGATCATCCTGGTGCCGATAATCGAAAGTCAGATTTCGACCCTGATCGAATCGCTGCCGCGGTACCGGCTCTGGTTCACCAGCGTGGCCATTCCCTGGATCGAAGGACGTTTCGGCGTCCAGATCGCCTCATGGCTGGATCTGGACCATCTGATCGAGCTGGTGCGTAGCAACTGGGAACGCGCCGGCGGCATGGCTGCGACAGTGCTGGGATATGTGTCGCGTTCGGGCTTCGCACTGATCGGCTGGATGGCCAACATCGTGTTGATCCCGGTCATCACTTTTTTCTTTCTGCGCGACTGGGACCTGATCGTGGGCCGTGTGGCCTCAATGGTGCCGCGCGACCACATCGAGACAGTCAGCCGGCTGGCGCGGGAATCCAGCGATGTGCTGGGCGGCTTCCTGCGCGGTCAATTCCTGGTGATGATCATCCTGGGAATCATGTACGGCATCGGCCTGTGGGCGGTGGGCCTGGACCTGGGCATCCTGATCGGCATCATCGCCGGACTGCTGACCTTCGTGCCTTACCTGGGACCGACCAGCGGCGTGGTGCTCGGCGTGATGGCCGCGCTGATGCAGTATGGGGACTGGAAGCACATCGCAGGCGTGCTGGCCGTATTCGGCGTGGGCCAGCTGATCGAAAGCTACTGGCTGACTCCGAAGCTGGTGGGCGACCGCATCGGCCTGCATCCTGTCGCGGTTGTGTTCGCGGTGTTGGCCGGCGGCCAACTTTTCGGTTTCCTGGGCATGCTGCTGGCGTTGCCGATGGCCGCGGTTGTCAACGTACTGCTCCGCTACGCGCATGAGCGTTACACGCAGAGCCATCTCTATGCGGGCGAACACCCCACGATCATTCTCGACACCTATGTAGACAAGAATGTCGTGGACGAGAGCATCATCGTAGAAGAAGCCTCGCCCAAGGTCGCCGACGAGAAGTGAGCGTCCCGCAACTGCCGCTGGCGTTGCGCTATCCGCCCGACCAGCGCCTGGAAAGCTTTATCGCCGCACCGCCGGGGGCAATCGCGCAGCTGCGTGAACTTGCGCGAGTGCAGGGTGCGGATTGGCTTTACCTGGCAGGCGCCACTGGAACAGGCAAGACCCACCTGGCGCTCGCGCTTTGCGCCGATGCGGAACAGGCGGGACGCCGCTCCGCGTATCTGCCGCTAACAGCGGCGAGCGGGCGGCTGCGCGACGCGCTGGATGCGCTGGAAGGCAACGACGTGGTCGCACTCGACGGGTTGGAAGCCATTGCCGGTCATCGCGACGACGAGATCGCTCTATTCGATTTCCACAACCGCGCACGTAGTGCCGGATTGAATCTGCTCTACGCGGCGCAGGAGGTGCCCGACCTGCTGGATCTCGTCCTGCCCGATCTGCGTTCACGGTTGTCCCAGAATGCCCGCATCCTGTTGCATCCGTTGGACGACGCATCCCGCGCGGAAGTACTTCGCGACCGCGCCCAGCGGCGTGGCCTAGTCCTCGAAGAGGCGGCCATCGACTGGATGCTCTCCCGTACCGACCGCAATCTGGCCAGCCTGGTCGCATTGCTGGATCGCCTGGATCGCGAATCGCTGGCCGCGCAGCGAAGGATCACGGTGCCTTTCCTGCGCCAGGTAATGGATGCGTCGGCCTGAAAGCAAGTATCGACGCGACTTTTTTTTGGCATTGATCCGCCGTACGCAGCAGGCTGTTGCTAGCGGCAGGTTTCCGGAACTTTCGCCCAGACCACCGGTTCCCAGTAGGCGTTGTCGCGGATGCTTTGCGCATCCAGCTTGTCCTTGAGCAGGCGCGCGCCGATGCGGTAGCTGATGCCGGGCTCCACGTCGACCACCAGCGATTTGTAGGCGCGCGCCATCGCAAACTTCTTCATCTTCGCGATCTGCAGGAGTTGCGCGGAATTCAGGCGCGCAGGATCGATGAACTCACGCACCACCAGGACATGCTTGCCGGAATGCACACGGTGGCGCAGCGTACGCTGGATCGGCGTGCTACGTCCGTCGACTTGGGTGATTTCAGCTTGAAATACGCCCTTGCTGCGGGGAACGACGCCTTCCGCACTGACATAGCCGCACGACTTGGTGTTTCCCTGCGACGCAGAGTTGGCGGTGTCCGCGCGGCCCGAAAGCACCAGCGTTTTACCGTTGCGCACGGCTTCCACGCGTAGCGCGCCATCGCTTTCCTGCAACGCGTTTTCAATTGCCGATGAAGGTTTTGGCGAGCCGTCTAGGCGATGTCCGTTTATAGCGCGCAATTGGTCGCCCGCTTGCAACCCCAATCGGTCCGCAGCTCCGCCCGGGGTGATCGCAAGAATGGTAACGCCGTTGGCGTTGGGTCTTCGCACATCGACCACTGCGCCCAGTTCATACCGTGTCTGATCGGAAAGGGTGTCGGCCCGTGCATTGGCGACAACGAATCCCGCGGGTTGCTGGCCCACTGCATGGGTGGTCGCCAGCAGGCCCGTACTGAACAACGCGCCGACAAAGAGAGCACGGGACGACATGACGGTAACTCCTGAATCAAATTCCATTGCGCCGGACGGCAGGGCGACCGGACCTTATGCCCGCAAACAACGCATCGCGGGTCACCCACATCGGCGCTATTTCTGCGTCGCTGGCACCGCGGTCGTAGGCCGCCTGCAACGCTTGGTCAAGCGCGCGCAGTTCGGCCTGCGGATCTTGTCCGCTATTGGCTTGTCCACCATCGGTGGACTGTTGCGCGATCCCTTGTTCGTCGCCCTGCGTAGCTTGGGTGCCAGTGAGCATGAGACTGAGCAAAGGCGCCGCCATTACCCCCACAAGCATCAGCGCCGCAATTCCGCCGCCGAGTTTCCGCCGCCGGATTTTCCGCTTGCGTCCGGCTTCCACTCGCTGCCACAGCTTATCGGGCAGCGCGATCTCAGGTAGGGCGTTCAGTCGTTCGCGCAGTTCGGTAAAAGGTTCAATCATCGGTAATTCCTGTTTCCAGATCGTTGCGCAGCCGCGTCAGGGCGCGTGAGACGATCGACTTCGACCAACTCGGGCTGCGGCCAAAACGTTCCCCCAGTTCCGGGTGGGACCAGCCTTCCATTTCATGTAGCCACACTACGGTACGCGCCAGCGGCGGAAGGCGTTGCAACATGCCCAGGATTTCCATGTTCTCGGTAGGATCGGTACTGTCGTCGGGCCACGCATCATGGTCGGCCTCCGCCACGAAGCGTTGCTCGCGACGCAGTCTGTCGATCGCTGCGTTGGCCGCTACTCTTTTCAGCCATGGCCGTAAGGGCGCGTCGCTGCGCAATCCTGAAAGGAAGCCCAGCATTTTCAAGAAGGTGTCTTGGGTGATGTCCTCGGCCGCCGCAGCATTGCCGGTCAGGCGATACGCCAACGAGTGGATGGCCTTGGCATGCATCCGGTAGAGCTGCGCGAATGCGGCGTGGTCGCCCCAGCGTGCCTTGCGTACCAGCGCGGCTTCTTCAGGATGGGCTTCTGGGGCGGGATGCATTGCAGGAGGATACGGATACGGAGCGCCTTGCGTCGCAAACCCTGTCGATCGGGGGTAGTCAATCGGGCGTGGTCAGTCGTCGATCCAGTTCCTCGAGTCGCTGCGGCGTGCCTACATCGGTCCAGCGGCCGCCGTGATATTCGCCACCGATCATGCCGGACGGCATGTGCGTGCGCAGCACCGGGGCCAAGCGGAAGCGCGGCGGTTCCTCCTGCGCACTGGCGTCAGTGACGATGTCGCGCCAGCTTTGCAGCAATTGCGGCCGGTACACGCCGAGTCCCGCATAGGTAAGCAAATGCGGGCCATCGGCGCGTACGTGACCGTTGTCGTCGAGGGCGAAGTCGCCATGGGTGGCCTGCACCGGGCGGTCCACCATCACCAGATGCGCCAGTCCTTCCGGTTCACGCGGAAGGTGAGCAAAATCGTAGTCGGTCCAGATGTCGCCGTTGACTAGTAGAAAGGGGGCGTCGCCCAACAGGGGCAGGGCGTGCAACAGGCCGCCCCCGGTTTCCAAGGGCGTTTTGCCTTCATAGGAATAGGCGATACGCAGACCCCAGCGTTCGCCGTCGCCCAGTGTTCGCGGAAATTGCTCGGCCAGCCAACTGGTATTGATCACCACTTCGCGCACGCCGGTTGCAGCGAGTTTTTCCAAGTGCCAGACGATCAATGGTTTGCCGCCTGCCGTCAGCAGCGGCTTGGGCGTGTGCTCGGTCAGCGGGCGCATGCGCTCGCCCAACCCAGCGGCGAAAATCAAGGCCTTCATACGATAGCCTTCGAGCGCAAGGCCGGTTTGATCCTGGTTTCCAGCAGATGGGCGAGCGGCTGCAGTTCCGGATAGCGCGGCAGTACTTCATCCAGGTAAGTGACGAACCGCGGCACGTCCGGCAGGTATTTCGCTTTGCCGTCTCGATAGTGCAAGCGGGCGAAGATACCCAGGATCTTGAGATGGCGCTGCACTCCCAGCCAGTCGGCGTCACGCTGGAATTGCGTTAGCGTCGGTACCGGCAATCCTGCGGCGCGCGCGCGCTGGTGATACTGCGCCAGCCAGCCATCCACCCGCGCCAACGGCCAGCTGAGGAAGGCGTCCTTGAACAGGCTGATCGCGTCGTAAGCGACCGGGCCGCGCACGCAATCCTGGAAATCCAGCACCGCCAGGTCCGGTTTCGTGGGCATAAGGTTGCGCGGCATGAAGTCGCGATGAGTCAACACCCGTGCCTGTATTAGCGCGTTGTCCATCAGCCGGCGCTGGACGAGCTGCAAATTCTCCGAGTCCTTGCAATCCAAAGCCAGGCCCAGGTGGCGGCCCAGAAACCATTCCTCGAACAGGCCCGCGTCGCGTTGCAACAGCGCCTCGCCGAATTCGCCCATATCCGCAGGCGGGACAATCGATTGCAGCCGCAGCAGCTGGCTGATGGCCGCCTCGAAATATTCGTCGGCGTTCGCAGGGTCGAGGACCTGGGCCAAGGTCGGTCCTCCCAGGTCTTCCAGCAACAGAAAACCGGCGTCCACATCGCGCGCCAACACCTGCGGCACTCGCACGCCACCACGCTCCAGAAGATCGTGCATGCGCAGCCATGGCCGCACATCCTCCAGGTCGGGGGGCGAATCCATCACGATGCGGTTCGGACCTGCGCCCGTGCTGCGCCAGTAGCTTCGGTGTCCCGCATCTACCGAAGCGCGCTGCAGGCTCGCATCGGCGTCGCCAAGGGCGCGTCGTGCCCAATCCAGACGGGTGGATTCGCGCTCATCATGATGTGGAAAGTCAAACGTCATCCGATTTATCCGGATCAAAAGGCTGTTAAGGTCGACAGGGTAAACTGCGCCGCCCATTACTAGCGAGAAAATGCATGGCTCCTCTGCAGCCGGTTTTGTTGTCGGGTGGTTCAGGCACGCGACTTTGGCCATTGTCGCGTGAGGCTTACCCGAAGCAGTTCCTACCGCTGGTAGGTGATGACACCATGGTGCAAGCCACCTGGCGTCGGGTGGCGCCCCTGGCCAGTGCCGCGCCGATCATAGTGGCGAACGAGGAACATCGGTTCCTGGTGGCCGAACAGTTGCGCCAGATTGGTGCACCCGTGCCTGCCATCCTCCTTGAACCGGTGGGCCGCAATACCGCGCCGGCAATCGCAGCGGCGGCTTTGCAGGCCCTGGCGGGAGGACAAGACCCATTATTGCTGGTACTGCCGTCGGACCATGTGGTGCGCGATCCGGCCGCGTTTCGCAATGCTGTGATGGAAGTCGTTGCGGTCGCAGAGGCCGGTGCGTTGGTGACTTTCGGCATTATGCCGGATGCACCGGAGACCGGCTTCGGTTACATCCAGTCGGAAAAAGGATCCGGCCCGCAGAAGGTACTGCGCTTCGTGGAAAAACCGGATGAAGCGACCGCGCAGTCGTACCTGGAAGCAGGCGGTTACTACTGGAATAGCGGCATGTTCCTGTTCCGTGCCAGCCGCTATCTGGAGGAGCTGCGCAAGTTCCGGCCGGATATCGTGGATGCGGTCACTCTTGCATTCGATTCCGCACAACGTGACGGAGATTTCGTCCGTCTGGACAAAGAAGCCTTCACCGCCAGTCCGGCCGATTCAATCGACTATGCGGTGATGGAGAAGACTGCCGATGCCATGGTGTTGCCGGTGGACATCGGCTGGAACGATGTCGGCAGCTGGTCGGCCCTGTGGGACGTGGCCGACCACGATGCCGACGGCAATTCCCACCACGGCGATGTGATCGCAGTGGACACCCGCAACAGCTATGCCTATGCACAGCGTCTGGTGGCGCTGGTGGGGGTGGACGATATCGTGGTGGTGGAAACCGACGATGCGGTGCTGGTGGCGCGCAAGGACCGAGTGCAAGAAGTAAAGCAAGTGGTCGCCCGGTTGAAGGATGCGCAGCGAAGCCAGGCAGTCCTTCACCGTGAAGTGCATCGTCCCTGGGGCAGCTACGATTCCGTGGACGTGGGCACGCGCCATCAAGTCAAACGAATCAAGGTCAAGCCGGGCGCGCAGCTGTCGCTGCAGTCGCACCGGCACCGCGCCGAGCATTGGATCATCGTCAAGGGCATCGCGAGGGTGACCCGCGACAACGATGTGTTCGAACTTTTCGAGAACCAGTCCACCTATATTCCCATCGGTGCGAAGCATCGCTTGGAGAATCCAGGCACCGAGTGGCTGGAATTGGTCGAGGTGCAGTCCGGCGATTATCTGGGCGAAGACGACATCGTCCGCTACTCGGATATCTATGGCCGTAGTGGTTGATTGGCAGGAATAGAGCGGGCCGCCAAAACAGAACGCCCGCTTGCGCGAGCGTTCCGTTTTTTAGTGGAGAGCGTGATCAGCGAGGCGGCAAACCGCCACGCTTCTTGCCACGGAGCAGGCCGACGATCAGCAGGATCACGATGGCGCCGATTAGCGCGCCGATGAATCCTGCCGCTTGTCCTGGGGCGTACCAGCCCATTTGCTGGCCGATGAAACTGGCCAGCACCGCGCCGGCGATGCCCAGCAGAATGGTCAGGATAATGCCCATGCCGTCATTGCCTGGCTTGAGGAAACGTGCAAGCAGACCGACGATGAAGCCGATGAAGATGACGTAGAGCCAGCTACCGCTACCGAGCAGACCTTCCATTACGCACTCCCCTTGGGTTAGGTGTGGCGGAGATTAGCAGCCCGCCACACCGCTGTCAGGCTCAGCAGCAACCGTGCTCTCCGTGCTGGTCGCCGCCGGCCACCGCGGCCACGCCGGAGGTTTCGCCACGCACGCTGGCGCCGTGGTGGTCGGCGATGACCTTGGCCACGCAGGCGGTAACGCGCTTGCCCATGGGGATGTGCAGGAACTCGTTGGGACCATGCGCATTGGAATGCGGCCCCAGCACGCCGGTGATCATGAACTGTGCACCGGGGAATTTTTCGCCCAGCATGCCCATGAACGGGATGGTTCCGCCTTCGCCCATATACATCGCTGGCTTGCCAAATGCAGCCTGCGAGGCGGCCTCGATGGCGCTGGACAACCACGGCGAGAGCTCGGGCGCATTCCAGCCGCTGGACGCCTTTTCAAGCGCGAGCTCGACTTGTGCGCCATAGGGCGGATCGCGCAGCAGCAATTCTTTCAATATCTCGCCGCCGCGCTTGCCATCCAGTGTCGGCGGCAGGCGCAGCGACAGCTTCACCGCGGTCTGCGGACGAAGCACGTTGCCGGCCGACTCCAGTGGTGGCAAGCCATCGGCGCCGGTGATCGACAGAGCAGGACGCCAAGTGCGGTTGAGCACCAATTCGGTCAGGTCGTCGGCCATCGGCTTCATGCCCGGCAGGAACGGGAATTTGTCGTAGACCTCGTCGCCCAGTACGCCGGCCACCTTGGCGGCTTGTTCCCGACGTTCCTGCGGGATGTCGACGGACAAGCCTTCCGGCTTGATCTTTCCGGTGGCTTCATCCTCAAGTCGCGAAATCAGTTCGCGCAGGACGCGGAAGCTGGACGGCACGATGCCCGAGGCGTCGCCGGAGTGCACGCCTTCGGACAGCACCTTGACCGAGAAATTTCCGCCAGCCATGCCGCGCAGCGAGGTCGTGCACCACAGCTGGTCGTAGTTCCCGCAGCCCGAATCCAGACATACCACTAGCGAGGGTTTGCCGATGCGCTCGGCGAGATGATCAACATAGGCGGGTAGGTCGTAGCTGCCGGATTCCTCGCAGGCCTCGATCAGGATCACGCAGCGCGCATGCGGCACGCCTTGTTCCTGCAACGCCTGGATCGCGGCCAGCGAACCGAAGATGGCGTAGCCATCGTCGGCGCCGCCACGGCCGAACAGCTTGTCGTCCTTGAGCACTGGGATCCACGGTCCCAAGCCGCTGTCCCAGCCGGTCATCTCGGGCTGCTTATCCAAGTGCCCGTACAACAGCACGGTATCAGCGCCGGTTTCAGGGCCGCTGGCCGGGATCTCGATGAAAATCAGCGGGGTGCGGCCTTCCAGTCGCACCACTTCCAGGGCCATGCCCGGTATGGATTGCTTGCGTGCCCAGGACTCCATCAGCTTGACCGCATCGTCCATGTAGCCGTGGGCCACCCAGTCCTTGTCGAACATCGGCGACTTGTTGGGGATGCGGATGTATTCGACCAGCTGGGGGACGATTTCGTCATCCCACAACCCGGAAACGAAACGGTCGATCTTGGCGGTGTCCATGGATTCTCCAGTGCCCTTGTCAATACGCCGATTCTACGCCCGTGCATGTTGGGCAGTCGTTGAAGCGGAACGCCGGGTAGGAATTTCCCTACGCCACGGCGGGGCTTCCACCGGCATCGCCGGCAGGACTAAGGCGATATTTTGACCGTGCCCTGGAGCGGAGACTGTTCACACCGGCGGACGGAACAGATTCCGGCCCCGGCGAACCCTAACCCATCGCCACAAGGAGAGTTGCCATGAAATCGTTCGCCATCATCCTCAAATCCCTCGCGTTGTCGTTGCTGCTGGCCACAAGTGCCTATGCCGCCGACAAGGTCAATATCAACACCGCCGATGCGGCCACTATCGATGCGGTATTGGTCAATGTCGGTCCCGCCAAAGCGCAAGCCATCGTCGACTACCGCAAAGCTAATGGCGTGTTCAAGAGCCTGGAAGAACTGGCCATGGTCAAGGGCATCGGCCTGAAGACGGTGGAAAAAAACCGCGACCGCATCGAGCTGGGACGCACGGCGGCGGTCCAGAAGAATGCGCCGGCGGCGGCAACGGCAAGCAAGGCCAAGCCGGTCGCGCGACGCTAAAACGAATATCCCCACGTCCCGGCCGGTGCAGGAAGCGCAGACGGGGCCAAGGGGGCAGGAAGCCAGGGGGACAACGGCAAGGACGCCTACAAGGATGTGCTTACGCGCAGGCAGCAACCTCGGTTGCCTGGAAGGTAACGGGGCAGGAAGCCGCAAACATCGGCAGGAAGCCTACAAGGAAGTCACCATCGCCCGGCCGCACATTGGATGTGCAGCCGGGCGATGTCTTTTGTGGCGGTTAAACTCCTCTCAGATCCAATGAGGAATCGATGCATGCTGGACACGTCCCGGGTCATAGCGGCGAACGAATACCGGCGCGAGCGTTGGAAGAACGGCACCGGCTGGACACGCGAGATTCTCCGTATGCCGGATCAGACGGACTGGAACTGGCGTCTTTCGATCGCTGAGATCGAGCGTGATGGGCCGTTCTCGGTTTTCCCTGGCGTCGACAGAGAACTCGTGCTGATACATGGCAACGGCCTACGCCTGCGCTTTTCAGACGGAGAAGTGCGCGAACTGCAACCGCCGCACGGCCGGATTCGTTTCGCGGGCGAGCGCGATGTGAACAGCGAACTCCTGGACGGGCCCACCCACGACTTCAACCTGATGTGGCGACGCGATGTCGTGGCCGCCGAATTGCTGCATCGGCCATTGGTGGGGCCGATGCTGTTCTTTACCGAGCCAGGAGTCACCTGGGCGATCCATCTGCTGGCCGGGCAGGCAAAGTTCGACCAGGCGTCGGAGTTGCCGCCACTGTGGGCGGGCGACACTGCATTGCTTCTGGATGGGGAAAAGCGTGGACGCTATGCGCTGGAAGGCGGTGGAGAACTTCTCGCGATCAAGCTGATGCAGCGGTAAGAAGAAGCGTCTGGCGCGCCTTCATGGAACAGGCAGTCAATAGACGTCGCGGCGATAGCGACCTTCGGTCAACATGCTTTCTACGTTCGCATCGCCCAGTATCCGTCGCAGTGCGCCGTCCACGCCTGGCGCCATGCCGGCAAGACTTCCGCAGACATAGATAGAAGCGTCCGCCTCGACCCATTCGCGCAGAGAATCGGCCGCGGCCAACAGCTTGTCCTGCACATAGACAGGTTCGGTCTGGTCGCGCGAGAACGCTAGGTCCAGGCGCTCGATGTGGTTCTGCGCCTGCCATGGCAGTATCTCGTCGCAGTAGAAGAAGTCGCGATCGGAGTTACGCTCTCCGAACAGCAGCCAATTGCGCTGCGCGCCGACCGCGATGCGATGCTTAAGGTGCGCGCGTAATCCGGCAATACCTGTGCCGTTGCCGATCAGGATCATGGGTTTGGCAGGGTCCGGCGCATGGAAGTTGGGATTGCTGCGCAAGCGCAGTGCGATCTCTCCACCCACAGGGGCATAGTCGCAGAGCCAGCCGCTGCCGATGCCTGGGGTTCCGTCGGCACGCAGCAATCTGCGCAGAAGAATGTGCAGGCTGCCATCGCTGGGCAGCGACGCGATGGAATACTCGCGATGCGGCAACGGCTTCAAGGTCTCGGCCAAAGCTTGCGCGTCCCTATCGCGGATTTCATCGAGGGCAGGCAGATGAGAGCCAGCCAGGAGTTCGGCAAGCGATTGCGGCTGCCCGTCGATCATGATGCTGGCGTCTGCGGCGATACCGGCCTGACCAAGCAGTGCTGCGACAACCAACGGGGAATGGCGCGGCCCGATCTCGGCGATGTCACCGGCGACCCAGTGGCCCACCGATTCCGTAGGTGGGGTCATGGCCAGGTGGAATGCGCCGCCACCCACGCTGCCCGGATTGAGCTCGCGTCGTTCGACCAACGTCCACTGCTCGTAGCGCGGCTGCGTCCAATCGGGCAGGTCGGTCACGCCGCTCAGCTGGCCGAGATGGTGTTGCCAGTGGCGCAATGCGCTTTCGTCGGCATTGTCGACTTCGACTATATCGAACAAGGACTGTGCACCGTGCTGCCGCAGCCAGTTATCCAGTTGATGGCCGAAACCGCAGAAATGCTCGTATTCGCGATCGCCCAGCGCAAGTACGGCATAACGCAGATGCCCAAGCGCTGCCGGTTGCCCCATTACGTCGCGCACGAAAGCCAGCGCTTGGTCCGGTGGGTCACCCTCGCCGGTCGTGCTGGCGACAAAAAGCACACGGCTGGTCGTGGCCAGTATTGCGTTGTCGACTTCGCCGATGGCGCGGAGTTTCACCGCCAGTCCCGAACTGCGCAGGCTCTCCGCGCTGCGTTCGGCCAGTTGCTGCGCGAAGCCCGTCTGGCTGGCATGGATTACCAGCACGAGCGAGTCCCGAGTCGCGACACTGGAAGTATCGTCGTTCGTCGCGCGCGTACGGGATCGCCAAAGAATGGCGGCACAGAACAGAAGGTAGGAAAACGATGCGATCGCCGCACCGACCCAGCGATCCGCGCGGGGCAATGCGGGCCACCAGTCGCCTTGTTGCAGGGTGAAGAACGCGGCGGCGATCAACGCTAGCAACGCCAGCGATACGAAATTCCCCCAGAACGTTCGCGAACGCCAGGCCGCTGTATTGCTGTTCACGCGGGCAACCGTGCGCGAAAGGCGTCGGTCATGCTTTCGATCGGTCCGCGATCGCCGCGCACGACGAATCTTGCGGCGATATTCCGTTGTTGCGCGAACTGGTGGCCAGCTTCGGCCCCCATCACCGTCAATGCCGTCGCCCACGCATCGGCATGCATGGCGTCGTCAGCAATGACGGTGACCGCGGCAGCTGCGGTTTCCACCGGTTTGCCGGTGCGCGGATCCAGGGTGTGCGAATAGCGGGTTCCGTCCTGTTCGAAGGCATGCCAGCGGTCGCCCGAGGTGGCCACCGCAATGTCATCGAGCGCGATCACGCAGGATGCGCCCTCATCGGATTCCGCATCGGGCGCTGCTTCAACCAACACCTGCCATGCCGAGCCATCCGCTTTGCGACCATAGCCGTACAGTTCGCCTCCGACTTCGATCAATGCCGCGGCGATGCCTCTATCGCGTAGGTGACGGGTCACCAGATCCACGCCATAACCCTTGGCGATGGCGGAAAGGTCCAGTTGCACGCCGCCGGGCTGCAATGCGCTCATATTCTCCGAACGCAACAGGATGCGCTGCCAGCCGAGACGGGCCTGCGCCGACCCCAGCTCGCCTTCGCCTGGAATTCGATATCCGCTTTGTGCCGGACCGAACCCCCAGGCGTCGACTAACGCTCCGATAGTGGGGTCGTATGCGCCATCGCTTTCGCGCGCCGTTTCCATTGCGCAGGAGAGCACCGCGAAGAACTCCGGCGGTAGCGGCTGCCACGTATTCGCGACGGAGCGGTTGAAGCGACTAATGTCCGAATCCGCTTCCCAGGTGCTCATCTGCGCAACCACGCAATCCAGGCGCATCTGTATTCCAGCATGCACTGCATGCAAATCCGCGCGCGGCGACGCCACCAGCTTCACGGACCACGACGTTCCCATGGTTTCGCCATGAAGCGTGTGGACGGAAGCCGGTGTGGGGGTGTGGTTGGCGGCGGCAATCGTCATCGGAATTCGCCGCCGCACTCCCCGCTTTGTTCAGCAGCAGGCGAGGGCGGCGGCCTCGTTCGTAATTACTGCGGCAGCACTTCCAACGTGGCCACGTAGCTCAAGCGACGTTGCTTGGCCTGGGGCAGGGAGGTATTGGTGTCTTCCGATACGGTTTCCAGCCAGTACATGCCCGCTTCGGGCCAGGTCACGCTGAATTCGCCGTTGGCATCGGTCTTGGCCTTGATCTCTTCCTGCGCATTGCGATAGCGGGTGCCACCGCGCACGATCTCGATCTCCAGGCCGACCGCAGACTTCCCGTCGATCTGCAGCTTGAATTTGGCCTGCTCGCCCGCGACCAGATCGTTGGGATGCGTCACCGGCACCAGCTCGATGCCTTCGCCCACCGGCTTCAGCGCGGTGTCGTTCGGCGAACCGTTGGTGACGAAAGTCTCTACGCGGCCCAGCGACTGCGTGACCTTCAGGTCCTTGGCGTCCTTCGGGACTTCACTGGCGAATGCCGCCGCCGTGCCTCGCCAGCGCTTGGGCTTGCCGCCCTCGTCCCAGCTCGCGGACAGGCCGCTGTTGACCATTGCGATGCGATAGGTGCCTTGCTGTTTCAGCTGCACGTCGAACACGCTGCGGTACTTGCCGGTCGCTCCGTTCTGCGCGTCGACCTTGCTGCCATCCGGCGCGGTGATGGCCAGACGTTCCAGCGGCAGCGGTACGTGGTTGAAATAGAACAGATCGTTGGAGACGGCGGCGTCCACGGTCACCCAGGGATCGGCACCGGCCAATACGGTTTCCGACGGCTGCAACCAGACCTTGTGCGCCGTAGCAGTGAAGGGCATGACGGCGAGCGAAAGGACGAGTGTGAGTGCGGTGCGTTTCATCGATGACTCCAGCGAAGGTGGGAATGGATTCGACACTAATTTAGGAACGAGAATGCTTTCCGTATCAGGGCTTGACGGCCAAGGTCACCGCGCCGATCTCGCTGCTGCCCTGCGCCTTGCCGGACTGCGGCGCCTTGGCCGGCCAAGTGAAGGGAATCTTGACCAGTTCGCGCCCGCCTACTTCGCGCGCGGCTTCGATTACGAGCGTGTAACTACCGGGCGCGAGCTTCGCCAAAGCGGGCTGTTTGTCGCTGAACTTCAACGCATGCTTGCCCACCGGCCGCGTTGGTCCCGTCACGCCGTCCACCGGCACTTTCAGGCTGCGGCCGGACTTGCGCCACCACTGGCGTAGGTCGGGCAGCCACTTGGTGCCATGGCCCTCTTTGGTGTCCTTCATCTGATACCAGACCGAAAGATCGGCGGCGACTTTCTGGTCGGCGCTTTCCAGCCAAATCGCGACATACGGGCGATGGTATTCGGCCACATTCAATTGTGGAATTTCGACGCTGAGGTTCAGTTCTGCCGCATAGGCGGGAAGCGCCAACGCACCGCTCAGGGCAATGGTCAGCTTGGTGACGATGTTGATCTTGGACATTGGGTCGCTCGATGAGGAATTAGTGAATGAAGAGCAGGGCAAGCAGCAGCGGCACGATCAATCCCAAGCCGACATACGGCCAGGTCATGCGCCGTTGTTTGGCGTGCATTTGCAGCAGGAACAGACCGGTGATGCAGAACACCAGGCAAGCGATGGCGAACAGGTCCAGGAACCAGCCCCATGCCGGTCCCGCGTTGCGGCCCTTGTGCAGGTCGTTGAAGTAGGAAATCCAGCCGCGCTCGGTGCGCTCGAATTCCAACTCGCCGCTGCTGCGGTCGACACTGAGCCAGGCGTCCGCGCCCGGAGTGGGGAGGGACAGGTAGATCTCTTCCGTCGACCATTCGGCCGGGCGCGAGCCGATGGAAATGCCCAACTCGTCGCTGAGCCATTCCGCGCTGGCTTTCGGCAAGGGCGCATTGCCTTCTACCCGATTGCCCAGGCCGGCGAGCAGTTCCGGCGACAGCTTGGCGGTGCGGTTGACGACTTCCGGCTTGGCTTCGATTTTCGACGCATGGTTGAGAGTGATGCCCGTGGCGGCGAACAACAGCATCCCGATCAGGCAGACAGCCGAACTGATCCAGTGCCACTGGTGCAGCGTGCGCAACCAGAAGCCGCGCCGTTGCTGGCTGCTGGAGATGTCCGTGGAGGAGGAGTTGCGCGACAAGCGGTGGTACCGGGAGGGCGGACAACCGCTATTACAGCATAGATGAGAATCACTCTCAATTAGTGCGAGCGGTCACTCCGGTCGCGCTTCAGACTTCGGTCCATTGCCGCAAGAGGTTGTGATAGACGCCGGTCAGTTGCACCAGGGCGGGGTGATCCGGTAGTTCCTGGGTCAGGCGGCGGATCGACACGTCCAAGTCGAACATCAGCCGGCGCTGTCCGTCGTCACGCACCATGCTCTGGATCCAGAAAAAGGACGCCAGCCGCGTCCCGCGGGTGACCGGTGTGACCTTGTGCAGGCTGGTGCCCGGGTACAGCACCAAGTGTCCCGCCGGCAGCTTGATGCTGTGGGTGCCATAGGTGTCTTCGATGATCAGTTCGCCGCCGTCGTAGTCCTCGGGTGCCGAAAGGAAGAGCGTGGCCGACAGATCGGTACGTACTGCTTCGGGTGCGCCGTGGCTGCGGTCGTAGCGCACCGCGTTGTCGACGTGGAAGCCGAACGACTGCCCCCCCGCATAGCGATTGAACAGTGGTGGGTAGACCCGTTTCGGCAATGCGGCGGAGAAGAAGGTACTGTTGCGCGACAGCGCTTCGAGCACGGCCGCTCCCAATTCACGCGCTAAAAGCGAGTCCTCCGGCAACTGGGCGTTGTCCTTGGCCTTGGCCGACTGGTAGCCGGCGGTGACGCGGCCATCGGCCCAGTCGGCGACCTCCAGCCGTGTGCGAAACGAGGCCACTTGCTCGGCATTGAGGACGTCGGGAATGTTCAGCAGCATCGGCAGTAGCCTCGACCATGAAAAAAGCCCCGCCCATTGTGCATGGGCGGGGCCGCAGTGTGTTGCGTCACGCGCGGATCAGAAAGTGAAGCTCGCCGACAGCACCGCCGAACGGCCTTCGCCCGGGGTCGCCCAGCCGTTGTTGCGGATGCGCGTGTAGTACTCCTCGTCGAACAGATTATTGACGTTCAACTGCAGGCCGATGCTGTCGTTGACCTGGTACCCGATCATGGCGCGGTGGGTCCAATAGTCCGGAGTCTTGTACAGCGCGGTTTCGGAAACCACGTTGTTGCTGACCACGATATAGCTGTTGTTGAGATAGAACTCGCCTTGGTAGGTCGCGCCGTAGCCGAAGGTCCAATCGTTCAGACGATAGGTCGTCCACAGACTGGCCGAGTGTTTCGGCGTACTGGTGAGCGGATTGCCCTTGAGCGGATCGGGATACGCGGCGGAATTGACGCAAGCTGCACTGGGGTTCGCACGGCAGAATTCCGAAACGCCGCTGAGCACTTCGCTGTCGAGGTAAGTGTAGTTGGCGAACACCGACCATTCCCGGGTGATATTGCCGGCCACGCCCAGGGCTAGTCCTT
>Ga0307513_10000457_pt1 | contig 58866 bp, 51 predicted proteins | sample 15_EM_MG_FD_202174 | JGI IMG/M metagenome (GOLD analysis project Ga0307513, IMG submission 202174) | Populus trichocarpa ectomycorrhiza microbial communities from riparian zone in the Pacific Northwest, United States - 15_EM | ecosystem: Host-associated > Plants > Roots > Unclassified | place...
AGGGACATGAAGGTATTGTGAAGCTATTACTTGGCCGGAAAGATGTCGACCCCAATCGCCCGGATAAGTATGATCAAACACCACTCCGGTTAGCTGTTGTGAAGGGGCACGAGGGAGTAGTCAAGCTGCTGTTGGAAAGGGATGATGTCGACCCTAATCCCCTGGATAAGAATGGTCGGACACCGCTCGGATGTGCTGCTGTCGAGGGACATGAAGGGATTGTGAAGCTATTACTTGGCCGGGAAGATGTCGACCCTGATCGCCCGGATAAGCATGGTCGAACGCCACTCCGGTCTGCCTCCGTGAAGGGGCATGGGGAAGTAGTCAAGCTGCTGCTAGAACGGGAAGATGTCGACCCTAATCGCCAGGATGAGAAGGATAGAACACCACTCGGATGTGCTGCTGTCGAGGGACATGAAGGGGCTGTGAAACTATTACTTGGCCGGAAAGATGGCGATCCCAATCGCCCGGATAAGTATGGCCGAACACCGCTCGGATGGGCTGCTGTGAAGGGCCACGAAGGAGTAGTCAAGCTGCTGCTGGAAAGGGAAGATGTCGACCCTAATCACCGCGATGAGAATGGTCGGACGCCACTCGGATGTGCTGCTGTCAAGGGACATGAAGGGGTTGTGAAGCTATTACTTGGGCCGAAAGATGTCGACCTCAGTAGTCGGGATGGAGGGGATTGAACACTACCTGCATCTGCTGATGTCGGGGGACATGAAGGTGTTGTCAACCTACTCCTTGGCCGGAAGAATGTCGGCTCCGACCGTCTAGATGGAAATCCTACTTGTATATGAATCTATCCCCCTCTGAAGCCTCCCTCCACTTGCTAACTTTTATGAGTGAAGGCCCACAAGTTTCTGTTCGTTGGGTTTAGTATGCAGCAACTGGAGCACTATTTTATCTGTTAACTTGCCCCATTTGTCTTGGTCGCCGTTTCCCAGTAGGATGGATCTCCCGTTACAAAATCTCCTTTTCTCTTTCTCCTTATACACCGATGCTTATTCCCCCTTGTTTTCTCTTGCTAGTGATAGATGCATACATGAATAGATTGATAAACTGTGCATAGAACCTCCATTTAGAGAGCAGGGGATCTAGCGTAGGCGTTCCCGAAGCTAGGCTGAAAAAGAAAATCAATCCTAGACATTGTGACCTTGGGGTGATTGTTTTTCTGGCATATATATAGTATAATATTCATCCGCACCCGAAAGTGCCTTCCATTCTGTCAAACCCTTCCGAATTCCTGCCTCCTCCACTTTACCTCCCTGGCAACCTATCTCCTATCCATGCTTCATTCAAGCGGAATTGTTCAATTAGCTCGAAGGCAGAACCTGGGGAAAACTTGTGGTTATGCGCCACCCTCTCTAACTCATCACCGCACGTGCGCCGAGAATGCTTGTTGCAATAAAAACTGTAGTTAGCCGCGTTTATACCAGACGGAGGTAATCTATGATGAGCTCTTTGCGGCGGTGGTCTCGGGCGGAAGATCGGGGTTTGAATACGGGCCTTAGTATTTGGCAGAAGTAGGGGAAGTACGAGGGGGAGTTAGGTTGTAGTATTATTATGGCGTCAGCTCAGAAGACGTGCGTTCTCCGCAGCTGTGGCAAGGAGGGCTCTCGCAATGCAGTTACTGCTCTATGTTGAGAGTAGCCAACATCAAGTACTCTGCTGGGTCATACATTATCGGTTCACTGTACCTCGATGTCTCATACCAATACCCTAATACCCATAGCTACCGCTGATCCTCCTCTTGCGAGAATTGCATTCGAACAGCAATTGGGGTTTTATTATTTCCAGCTAGGCCAAAGGCCTTAGAGATGATCCATAGTAGTGTACTACCTGCTTGTTTGTGCTGTGAGGTGTACCGTAGCTTCTCGGCATTATACTTTCGCCGTGCCGGCACACCGCTGTTATGTCCTGCTATATCGTGTGCCACGGGAGTGTCATATTGAGAATTGAGAAGAGTTGACTAAGGGCTTTAGTAAGGAGGTGGGGTATTGTGCAATTGACCTGCACCCCCCTGGCAGAGTTTTGAGCGTGTAGCTTATGGATGGTATTATCGGTAGGAGCTTGTTTTCCGTGTGGACACTGGCACTGAGGAGGGGATGAGGATGAAGGTGGGGGTGGTGAAAATGAAGGCAATGGTTAGGCTGAAGGTTGGAAGAGAGTGATTGAATGAAACGAACGATATACGGAATAGAGTCGAATGTAATCACGACGGTAAGAGGAGGAAGGGGAATGTTAGGGCGAAAGGAAGGAAAGGTGTATATTTGAACGCACACCATGTGCGTACTGTTAGGGCTTAAACTTGACTTTCTTAACTTGCTGTTATCTAGCTTATCTGTAATTAACTCATCCTGTACTAAATAGGTAGTAAGTCACGATCGTGGGGTGGTGGTTGCCTAGGCTTGGCGGACAAGGGCTGCTATGTAAGTTAGGTTTTTTTCTGTCACGCTTCTCTTCCTTCTCCCCTCCACAGAGACGAGGACAACCGACAACCTTTGTAGCAAGGAAAGCGGCAACGAGGATCGTGTGTTTGGAGGAAGGAAAATTGGACCTATACTTACTAGCTAGTCGGACAACCTGCTGGGTTGGGCTTTCTTTGAGACGGGAATTTTCTGTTTTGTGGGGTTTGTTTTGCGACATAGCTAGTGAATTGAGTTTGATCGTCACTTGTGTGATTTTCTTTCGCCTTGGGTGTTCTTTGAGAGTGATAGTTGTTTTCTGGTTCTTCTCCACTTCGGTCAAGTAGAAACTATTCGGTGAATTTTCTTCTTTTCAGTACCCGGTCTCCCGACATACCACCCAACACACTGCAGACCAAACACCAGAATAATGTCCACATAACCTTTGTACTGAGCGTGTTTGGACCTCCTCCTCTGCTACCAAGAATTGCCTTGCCGTTTGTTTCTTCTGGTATGTTATATCTAGATTCGTTTTTTGTTCTGTCGAGTTGGTAGTTGGCGGTTGCCACTTCTGGACATTTAATCTCACGCTAGGTGGTGGTAGTGATAGGGCCGGGGTATTTATGATTTAGGCGCATAGATACTGTATGTATTTACCAAAAGGTGCGGCATCTGCGAATATAACGCAAAAGAGGGAGTAAACAAAGGTGAGAAAAAGAGGCGAATTTTTGAGCTAAGCTCGTGATCGCACAAAGCTTCCCCCCCACCAACTAAAAACGCAATGGAGAAAAAAGAGGTGAAAAGCTCATAGCAATAAATCACTTCGCCGACCGGCTATTCAAAACACCTGCTTCCCAATCCACCCCATCAGCAACCTCAACCTCCTCCCCTTAGCGCATCCTAATCCTTGCACTGCTCGGTGTTGTTTAGGGTTTCGGGGGTATGAGTTATGTGTTAGTGACCCGGGTTACAATGGTACTCGCAAAACCTAGTGCTATGTGGCCATGAATTATGCCATGGGTGGGTCACTTCTGAAGACTTTGGAAAAACATCGCGTGCACACCTTACCCCACCTCTCATAATATGCCGCGCCTTACCTAGCCATCTAATCCACTTCCCCATAGCTACTCCGGCGGCGCTTGGTCAACTGTATCCCTAAGCGCGAGCAACCCCCCGAGCCCAAACAAAAGGTCCAACTCCCACAGCTCATCCGTTTAGCTCTCCTCGAGTGAGATCCCTTCCGGTATGTACTTGGGATTCCACCCCTTCATTTCCTCTGTCCCCTCACTGCGACTGAGTAAGGCAGCAGGAATCCTCTGCTGCCCGAGGGTCTTTTGTTGTATACAACAAGCGAGGTCTATCACAAGGAAGAAGCTCTCCATCGGGTACTTTCACTCCAGGCGTTCCTCGTTACCTGGGCGCCTCCGCCTCGGGTCCTTTGTGCTCGTCGCGGGCGACTTAGTTTCCGTCAGGACAGTATCTTAGACGCAGGTTAGGGTCATGCAGAGATAGCAGTTCTCGCTGCCGTTTTGCGCGGACAAGGCATTTTGTAGGTAGTTCTCAAGTAGGGCTAGGAATAGGACAGGGGGAGAGGGGAGGGGCGAGTATTTGGTGTCAAGGAGGGAAAATGGGGGTCGCACGGAAGTAGCCGATAGCCTAGGAGAATTCACTTGTAAATTACTTGTAGACACTTTGGAGGAAGGATATTGAACGTAGGTTTTACCGCCTATACTTTGTTTATTCGCTCTCGCTCACTTCTTCATCAAAATAAAAAAATCAAGCTAACGGTAGAGACAGGTGTATAAGTAAAAGGCAAATACCACATCGTGATCCTACTTGGATCATCACACTCATCTTTATTCTTCCCGCATGCGCATGCCCTTGTTCCTCCGTACACTTCTGTAATAACAAAGAAAAGACATGGTGGGTGAAATCTATTGTTGAACATTCTCCCGTATCCGTTCCGTTAGCTCCGTCTGCATTTCTCCTGAACTCTCCTTCCACTCCCGTAACAAAGCCAACTCTATAAATGTTTCTTCTCCCCCAACCACTCGGCGACCTGAACATCACTAATGTCGGTACTTGAGTACCAAAAATTAGACTAATCTCTTAATTTCCGCAGCTTCGGATATGGAATGCTAAAATGGCACGAAATTTCTGAATAATACAAATGTCTCTAGCTTCTCAGGCAGATGTTGAAAAGAGTTTTGAATAATGCTGCGGGTATCAGTTTCTCGAGTGTCGACTGCCTTGGAATTCATCAGAAAGGAGACATGGGATATTGTGGTATGGTTCAAGCTGAAGCTCCTGTCCTGCAAGCACACGTGAATCTGCGCAGAGCTTTTGACACCCTCCAGCGTGTGTAACCAATTCCGGATCCAGTGCTTGGATTGTTTGTGAGGCGCAAGGCTTCACCATCAACCCCTCTTTCCCCTAATTTTAAAAGACCCCGAGTGAATCAACATCTTGGCCCCAACAGCATTCAAAGCGGTAGTAATCGAAAAATGTCACAAGCATTCAGCAATAACCAGAACTCTTTCAACATCGCAAATACCATTTACACTGTCCCATATGATGCGTCTAAGATATTGGCGTGGTTATCTCCATTAGAGCCATGGGTACGGCATCGGGATATCGGGGCCCAGCGAGTGGACAGTATAGGGGCATGGATACTGGAAACAAGTGAATTTAGAAGCTGGAATAATGTCAGTGGGGATGGATCTAACAGGGGTACCTTATTCTGCCACGGCAACCCAGGAGTGGGGAAGAGCCATATCATGTAAGAGAGTGTATCATTGCTGGAAATCAAAGAACGGTGTTGCTGATAGGTTACCATGACAGATCCCTAGTTATAGACAAGTTATGTGACGAAACCGTGGAGGAAGATACAGTTGTTACCTGTTTTTACTTCGACTTCGCTTCCCGGAGTGAGCAATCACCGGTAAATATGCTGGGCTCACTGTTGAAACAGCTTGTTAGCGGATTGGAAGAAATTCCTGAAGGAGTAGTCCGGGGTTTTAAGAATGAGAAGAAGGCGATTGGGGGTAGAGGACTCCAAGTTTCAGGAATTTTGAAGATGTTCCAAGCCATCACGACCACCAAGCGCACGTTTATATGTGTTGATGCACTTGACGAATGTGTGCCAGAGCACCGAATGGTGGTTCTCGAATCACTAGGACAGATTCTGCAGGCTTCGGCGAATACTCGGATATTTATCACTGGAAGATCCCATATCCGGAGTGAGGTGGAGAGGAGATTGGATGGGACAGCAACTTTTATATTGATTGAGCCAACGGGAGATGGTATCGTTAGCTATCTGCGTGAGAAACTCAGGAATGACACTACTCCCGAGATAATGAGTAGCGCATTGGAGGCAAATATCATGGAGAGCATTTCCCAACTAAGCTCCGAAACGTATGTACAAACGAATGCAGGACAAAGCTATGCGAAGCTTCGCAGAACTACTGCAGGTTAAGGGCTGACATATTCGGATCTAGATTCCTACTGGCTTCTCTTCACATAGAGGCAATCTTGCAAGAAACCAGTATCTCCCGCCGGAGGAAAAGACTCAAGTCTGTGAAAGATGGGGCAGGATTAGGGGGCGCATATGGTGCGACACTGGAGCGGATAAGGGCGCAGGGTGGGGAAAAGGCAAAACTTGCGATAGCTACTCTCACATGGATTTGCCACTCGGAGCGGCCATTACAGGTTGATGAGTTATGCCATGCACTGGCAGTGGAAATAGGAACAGTTGATCTCGACCCCGAAAATGTCCCCTTGATAGCTACCTTGCTAAGCTGCTGTCAAGGATTGATCACAATCGATAAGGAATCCTCGACTGTCCGGTTAATTCACTTTACCGTCCGAGAGTATCTTTGTAGTCATCCGGATCTCTTTTCCAAACCTCACTCTGCAATTGCGGAAGCTTGCTTGACCTATTTGAATTCACAACAGGTCAAGAATCTCTCATTCCATTCTCTCCCTGACGACCAAAGCATGCCATTCCTGAAGTATTCTTCGAGATATTGGGGAACACATGCCAATAAGGAACTCTCAGACAACGCGAAGATCCTTGCACTGGGGCTCTTATACCACTACGAAGGCCACATATCCGCCGTGTCACTTTTGAAGCAAGTACCGGCCTCCAAAAATACAGTAGACATTGATTCTTCCCCACGCTTTTCTGGATTACATTGCGCATCTTTCTTCGGGATTCATGAACTTGTGGCCACATTGATGAATGCCGGATGTTGCGGGATTAACCAGCAAGATTGCGTAGATTGTACGCCACTTTTATGGGCGGCGATGAATGGGCATGAAGGTGTTGTGAAGCTATTACTTGGCTGGGAAGATATCGACCCCGACAGACCGGATAATTCTGATAGTACGCCACTCTCGTGGGCCGCTTATAACGGACATGAAGGTGTTGTGGGGCTGCTGCTTGGCCGGGAGGATGTCGACCCCAACGACCGGGATAAGTATGGTCAAACACCGCTCGGGTTGGCTGCTATAAAGGGGTGCGAAGGAGTAGCCAAGATGCTGCTGGAACGGGAGGGTGTCGACCCTAATCACCGGGATGTGAATGATCGGACACCACTCGGATGTGCTGCTTTCGAGGGACATGAAGGGATTGTGAAGCTATTACTTGGCCGGAAAGATGTCGATCCCAATCGCCCGGATAAGTATGATCAAACCCCGCTCGGGTTGGCTGCTATAGAGGGGCACGAAGGAGTAGTCAAGCTGCTGCTGGGACGGGAAGATGTTGACCCTAATCACTGCGATGAGAATGATCGCACGCCACTCGGATGTGCTACTATCGAGGGACATGAAGGGATTGTGAAGCTATTACTTGGCCGGAAAGATGTCGATCCCAATCGCCCGGATAAGTATCATCAAACAGCACTCCGGTGTGCTGTTGTGGATGGGCACGAAGGAGTAGTCAAGCTGCTGCTGGAAAGGGACGATCTCGACCCTAATCTCCGCGATGTGAATGATCGGACACCACTCGGATGTGTTGCTGTCAACGGGCATGAAAGGATAGTAAAGCTATTACTTGGCCGGAAAGATGTCGATCCCAATCGCCCGGATAAGTATGGTCGGACACCCCTAGGGTGGGCTGCTATGGAGGGGCACGAAGGAGTAGTCAATCTCCTGCTGGGACGGGAAGATGTCGACCCTAATCCCCTGGATAAGAATGATCGGACACCACTCGGATGTGCCGCTGTCGAGGGGCATGAAGGTGTTGTGAAGTTATTACTTGGCCGGAAGGATTTTGACACCAATTATCGGTATGGGAAGGATTGAACACTACTTGGATCTACTGCTATCAGGGGACATGAAGGGGGTTGTCAACCTACTCCTTAACCGAAAGGATGTCAACCCCGATCGTCTAGATGAAAATCCTGCTTGTATGTAAACTTATACCCCTCCGCAATCTCCCACCATTTGCCAACTTTCATGAGTGAAGGCTTACAAGTTTCTGTTTGCTGGGTTTAGTATATAGCAACTGGAGTACTATTTCATTTGCACTGATCCTTATTTCCTCGTTTTCTCTTTCTAGTGATAGATGCATAAGTTACATGGATAGATAGATAAACTGTGCATAGAACCTCCTTTTAGAGAGCAGGGGGCCTAGCGTAGGTGTTTCTAAAGCTAGGCTGAAAAAGAGAATCAACTCTAAACATTGTGGTTGTGGGACGATAGTTTGTCATGATATATAATATTCATCTCCACTCGAAAGTGCCTACCATTCTGTCAAACCCTTCTGAATTTCTGTTTCCCCCGCTTTACCTCCCTGGCAACCTATCCCCTATCCATGCTGCACTATCCATGCTGCACTCAAGCGGAATGGTTCAATTAACTTGAAGGTAGAACCTGAAGAAGAAGACTTGTGATTATACACCACCCTTTCAAACTCACCAGATGCTCCGGAATTTTGGTCACCATAAAAGCTGTGGATACCTGAGTTTATACCAGACAGAGGTAATCTATGATCCTCTGTTTGCGGCGGCGCTCTTGGGGGAAGATCAAGGGGGGAAAATCTGTGAGTAATACACAGGCTTTGAATACGGGCTTTAGTAGTTGGCGGAAGTAGGGCAAGTACGAGGGGAAGCTAGGTTGTGATGTTATCATAATATCCCCTTCGAAGCCGTGAGCTCTCTGCAGCTGTGGCAAGGAGGGCTCCTGCGATACGGTTATTGCGCTATACTGAGAGAGTAGCTAAAAACAAATACTGTCCTGGGTTATATATTATCAGTTCACTGTATACCTCGATATCTCATACCAATACCCCAATACCCATAGCTACCCACTAATTCTCCCCTTGTGAGAATCGCGTTTGAACAGCTATTAGGGTTTTATTATTATTTCTAGCTAGGCCAAAGGCCTTAGAGATGATCCGTAGTAGTGCATTACTTGTTTGTTTGCTGTGCGTTATACCGTAGCTTCTCAGCATTATACTTTCGCCGTGCTGGGACACCGCCGTTATGTCGTGCTATATCGTGTGCCACGGGAGTGTCATATTGAGAATTGAGGAGGGTTGACTAAGGGCTCGAGTAAGGAGGGGGGGCATTGTGGGAATGGCCTGCATTTTCCTGGCAGAATTTAGGGGCGCAGCTTATGGATGGTATTATCGGTAGGGGCTTGTTTTCCGGGTGGACACTGGCACTGAGGCGGGGATGAGGACGAAGTTGAGGGTTGTTAAAAATAAATGCAATAGTTAGGTTGAAGTTTGGAAGAGTGATTGAATGAGGTGGGCGATATACGGGACGGAATAGGGCTGAATGTAATCACAACGGTAAGAGGAGGAAGGGGATGGTTAGGGGGGGAAGGAAGGAAAGGTGTACTGTACATTTGAACATACACTTGTGCATACCCATTTGCCCGACATACCTCCTATCGCGCTGCAGACCAAACACCAGAATAGAGGCCACGGAACCTTTCTACTGAACATATTTGGACCTCCTCTGTTACTAGGAACTGCCTTGTCATTATTATTTTGGTATAATATATTATATCTAGATTCGTTTTTGTGCTGTTGAGTTGGTGGTTGGCGGTTGCCACTTCTGGACATTTAATCTCAGGCTAGGTGGTGGAAGCGATAACTTAGGACCGGGATATTTATGATTTAGGCGCATAGATTTCAGAAAGTACAGCATCTGCGAATAGAACACAAAAGAGGAGAAAACAAAGGCAAGAAAGAGGCGAATTTTTGAGCTAAGCTCGTGATCGCACAAAGCTTCCCCACCAACTGAAAACACAGTGGAGAGAAAAAAGAGGTGAAAAACTCATAGCAATAAACTTCAGGGGCCGGCTATCCAACGCACCTGCTTCCCAATCCATCCCATCAACCTCAACCTCCTCTCCTTAGAACCTCCTAATACTTGCACTACTCGGCATTGTTTAGGGTTTCAGGAATGTGAGTTATGTGTTATGGTTATAGTGACCCGGGTTACGATAGTACTCGCAAAACCCAGTGCCATGTAGCCATGAATTATACTGTGGGTGGATCGCTTCTGAAGGCTTTGGAAAAACATCGAGTGCACACCTTACCCCACCTCTCATAATATGCCGCGCCTTACCCAGCCATCCAATCCACTTCCCCATAGCTACTCCGGCGGCGCTTGGTCAACTGTATCCCCAAGTGCGAGCAACCCCTCGAGCCCAAACAAAAGGCCCAACTCCCACAGCTCATCCGTTTAACTCTCCTCGGGTGGGATCCCTTCCGGTATGTACTTGGGATTCCACCCCTTCATTTCCTCTGTCCCCTCACTGCGATTGAATAAGGCAGCGGTAATCCCCTGCTGCTCGAGGGTCTTTTATTCTATACGAGCAAGGTCTATCATGAGGAAGAAGCTCTCCATCGTGTGCTTTCACGCGAGGCTTTCCTCCCTATCTGGGCACCTCGGGTCCTTTGTGCTCGTCGTAGGCGACTTAGCTTCCGTTAGAACGGTATCCTAGACGCATGTTAGGGTCATGCAGAGATAGCAGCTCTCGCTGCCGTTTTGCCCGGGCAAGGCCCCTTCCAGGCGGTCTTCGAGTAGGGCTAGGAATAGGACAGGGGGGAGAGGGGAGGGGCGAGTGTTTGGTGTCAAGGAGGGAAAATGAGGGTCGCACGGAAGTAGCCGATAGACTAAGAGAATTCACTTGGAACTTACTGTAGACAATTTGGAGCAAGGATATCGAACGTAGGTTTTAAGTTACCGCCTATACTTCGCTCACTCCTTCAAAATCAAGAATCAAACTAACGGTAGAGACAGGTGTATAAGTAAGAGGCAAATACCACATCGTGATCCTACTTGGATCATCACGCCCATCTTTATTCCTCCCGCATGCGCATGCCCTTGTTCCTCCGTACACTTCCGTAATAACAAAGAAAAGACATAGCGGGTGAAATCTATTATTGAACATTCTCTCGTATCTATTCCGTCAGCTCCGTCTGCATGTCTCCTGAACTCTCCTTCCCGCTCCCGTAATAAAGCCAGGCACATCCGTCCAATATTTGGGAGCTGAGTGCACGACACTAGTCAGAGCGCGGAGTGCGGGCCGAGGAGAGGAGTACAAGTAGGGGTGTTGCGGTGGTGGGTCCTCGCAGCGGAGTCTCGCTCGCACTGAACGGCCAGGGAGCATTGCGTTCACCTAGGGGTTGCGCCGGCAGTGTCTGGCGCTGGTGCTGGGGTGGGTTGGTAGGGAAATAGACGTTGGAGCTGATCGAATTCTGGACAGAGGTTAGTGTTGCGTTGCTGAAAGTGTTGGAGGTGTCGGGGATCAGAGTTTCGGGGGCAGCTTCAATTGTGGCGTCTCTGGAGTTCCTCGCTATTGGGGGAGGATAGGGGAGTGCTGTTGCTGCTATCGGTGCTGTAGTTGGTAAAGGTTGCTATAATACTTGTACTGTCGCGGGTGTTGGTGCTGTGAAATGCTCTACCGTAGCTGTTTCTCCTAGGAACTTCAGAGAATTATGAAATGCCTTCCCATACCGGCGTTCGTCCCGCCTCTGCTGCCACCCTTGTCGGGGTGAGTTCCCGACAATGCCTCTTGACCATAGTTTGCGCATTCAAGAGAACATTCTACAAATGTTCTTCCCCAACCACCCGGCGACCTGCGCATCACTAATGTCGGTACCAAAAAGTAGACTCATCTCTTAATTTCCGCAGCTTCGGATGTGGAACGCTAGAGTGGCACGAAATTTCTGAATAATACCGATACTCTCTAGCCGCAGGTAGATGTTGAAAAGAGGTTTGAATACTGCTTCGGGTATCAGTTTCTCGAGTTTCTACTGCCTTGGAATGTGTCACGAAAGAGACATAGGGCACCGTATTATAATAGTTCAAGGTGAGGCTCCTGCAAGCACACGTGATTAACCTGCGCAGAGATTTTGACACCCTCCAGTGTGTGTAACCAATTCCGGATCCAGTGATTGGACTGTTTGTCAGGCGCAAGGCTTCACCATCAACCCCTCTTTTCCTCAATTTCAAAAGACCCCAAGTGAATCAACCTCTTGCCCTCAACAGCATTCAAAGCAGTAGAAATCGAAAAAATGTCACAAGCTTTCAGCCATAACCAGAACTGTTTCAACATCGCAAATACCTTTTACACTGTCCCCTACGATGCGTCTAAGATATTGGCGTGGCTATCTCCATTAGAGCCATGGGTACGGCATCGAGATATCGGGGCCCAGCGAGTGGACAGTATAGGAGCCTGGCTGCTGGAAACCAGTGAATTCAGACGCTGGCATAATGGCAGTAAGGATGGAACTAATAAGGCGACCTTATTCTGCCACGGCAGCCCAGGGGTGGGAAAGAGTCATATCATGTAAGAGAGTGTATCATTGCTGGAAATCAAAGAATGGAGTTGCTGATAGGTTGAGATGATAGCTCACTAGTTATAGACAAGTTATGCGACGAGACGGTGGAGGAAGATACTGTCGTTACCTGCTTTTATTTCGACTTCGCTGCGCGGAGTGAGCAATCGCCAATAAATATGCTGGGCTCCCTGCTGAGACAGCTTGTTAGCGGATTGGAGGAAATTCCTGAAGCAGTAGTCCGGGGTTTTCAGAATGAGAAAAAGGCGATTGGGGGTAGAGGACTACAAGTTTCAGGAATTTTGAAGATGTTCCAAGTCATCACGACCACCAAGCGCACCTTCATATGTGTTGATGCACTTGATGAATGTGTGCCAGATAACCGAGTGGTGGTCCTTGAATCACTAGGACAGATTCTGCAAGCTTCGCCAAATACTCGGATATTTATCACTGGAAGATCCCATATCCGGAGTGAGGTGGAGAGGAGATTGGATGGGACAGCAACTTTTATATTGATTGAACCTACGGGAGATGGTATCGTTAACTATCTGCGTGAGAAACTCAGGAATGACACTACTCCTGAGGTAATGAACAGCACATTAGAGGCAAATATCATGGAGAGCATTTCCCAATTAAGCTCCGAAACGTATGTAGAAACGAATGCAGGACAAAGCTATGCGGAGCTACGCCGAGCTACCGCAGGTTAAGGGCTGACATGTTCAAATATAGATTCCTACTGGCTTCTCTTCACATCGAGGCAATCTTGCAAGAAACTAGTATCTCCCGCCGAAGGAAAAGGCTCAAGTCGGTGAAGGATGGGGCAGGATTAGGGGACGCATATGGTGCGACACTGGAGCGGATAAGGGCGCAGGGCGGGGAAAAGGCAAAACTTGCGATAGCCACTCTCACATGGATTTGCCACTCTGAACGGCCATTACAGGTTGATGAGTTATGCCATGCGCTGGCAGTGGAAATAGGAACAGTCGATCTCGACCCCGAAAATATTCCCCCGATAGCTACCCTGCTGGGCTGCTGTCAAGGATTGATCATAGTTGATAAGGAAGCCTCGACTGTCCGGTTAATTCACTTTACCGTCCGAGAGTATCTTTGTAGCCATCTGGACCTCTTTTCCAAACCTCACTCGGCAATTGCAGAAGCTTGCTTGACCTATTTGAATTCACAACAGGTCAAGAACCTCGCATCCCGTCCTCTCCCGGACGACCAAAGCATGCCGTTCCTCGAGTATTCTTCGAGATATTGGGGAACACATGCGAATAAGGAACTCTCGGACCACGCGAGGACCCTTGCACTAGGGCTCTTAGACCACTACGAAGACCACGTATCCGCCGTATCACTTTTGAAGCAAGTACTGGACACCCAAAATGCAGTAGACATCGGCTCTTCCCCGCGCTTCTCTGGGCTACATTGCGCATCTTTCTTCGGGATTCATGAACTTGTGGCAGCATTGATGAATTCCGGATGTTGTGGGATTAACCAACAAGATTGTGTAGATTGTACGCCACTCTCATGGGCGGCGAGGAATGGGCATGAAGGTGTTGTGAAGCTACTACTTAGCTGGAAAGATATCGACCCCGACAGACCAGATAATATCGATAGTACACCACTCTCGTGGGCCGCTGAAAACGGACATGAAGGGGTGGTCAAGTTACTGTTGGAACGGGAGGATGTCGACCCTAATCGCCCTGATAAGTATGGTCAAACACCACTCGGGTGTGCTGCTGCCCAGGGTCATGAAGGGGCTGTGAAGCTATTACTTGACCGGAAAGATGTGGACCCCGACAGACCAGATAATATCGATGGCACACCACTCTCGTGGGCCTCTAATAACGGGCATGAAGGGGTGGTCAAGGCGTTGCTAGAACGGGAAGATGTCGACCCTAATCGCCGGGATAAGGATGATCGAACACCACTAGGATGTGCTGCTCTCGAGGGACATGAAGGGATTATGAAGCTATTACTTGGCCGGAAAGATGTCGATCCCAATCGCCCGGATAAGTATCATCAAACAGCACTCCGGTCAGCAGTTGTGGAGGGGCACGAAGGAGTAGTCAAGCTACTGCTGGAAAGGGACGATGTTGACCCTAACCCTCTGGATGTGAATGATCGGACATCGCTCGCATGTGCTGCTCTCGATGGATATGAAGGGATTGTGAAGCTATTACTTGGCCGGAAAGATGTCGACCCCAATCGCCCGGATAAGCATGATCAAACACCACTTCGGTTAGCTGTTGTAGAGGGGCACGAAGGAATAGTCAAGCTACTGCTGCAAAGGGACGATGTCGACCCTAACCCCCGGGATGAGAATGATCGGACACCACTCGGATGTGCTGCTGTCGGTAGACATGAAGGGATCGTGAAGCTATTACTTGGCCGGAAAGATGTCGACCCTAATTGCCCGGACAAGTATGGTCGGACACCCCTAGGGTGGGCTGCTGTGAAGGGGCATGAAGGAGTAGTCAAGCTGCTGCTGGAACGGGAGGGTGTCGACCCTAATCTCCAGGATGGGGATGATCGGACTCTACTCGGATGTGCCGCTGTCGATGGACGTGAAGGGATTGTGAAGCTATTACTTGGCCGGAAAGGTGTCCACCCCAATCGTCAGGATGGGGAGTGTTGAACATCACTTGGATCTGCTGCTGTCGGGGGACATGAAGGGGATGTCAAACTACTTGGCCGGAAAGATGTCCACCCCGATTGTCTGGGTGGAAAACCTACTTGTGTGTAAACCTATACACCTCCACAACTTCCCTCAATTTGCTAACTTTTATCAGTGAGGGCCCACAAGTTTCTGCTGGGTTTAGTATACCATAACTGAAGCGCTATTTCATTTGTCGACTTGTCCCATTTGTCTTGGTCGCCGTTTCCTAGTGGAATAGATCTCCCGTTACAAAATCTCCTTTTTTCTCTTTCTCTTTATGCGCCGATGCTCATTTCCTCTTTGTTTTCTCTTGCTAGTGATAGATGCGTACGTGGATAGAGAGATAAACTGTACATCGAACCTCCCTTTAGAGAGCAGGAGGCCTAGCGTAGGCGCCCTCGAAGCTGTGATAGGCTGAAAAAGAGAATCAACCCTAAACATTGTGATTGTGAGACGACAGTTTTTCTGGCATATATATAACATTCTTCTGCACTCGAAAGTGCCTTCCATTCTGTCAAATCCTTCCGAATTCCTGGTGTCCCCATTTTGCCTTCCTGGCAACCTATCTCCTATCCATTCTGCACTCAAGCGCAATGTTTCAATTAGCTTAAATGCAGAATTTGAAGACTTGTGGTTATACGCCATCTCAAACTCATCACTGTAGGTGCGCCGGGAATGCTGGTTGCAATACAATCTGTGGGTATCCGCGCTTATACGAGACGGAGGCGATCTGTGATGAGCTGTTTGCGGGGGCGGTCTTAGGGGAAGATTGGGGAGGATAGTAATCCACAGGCTTTGAATACGGGCTTTAGTAGTTGACAGAAGTAGGGGAAGTACGAGCGGGAGCTAGGTTGTAGTATTATTATAGCATCCCCTCAGAAGACGTGCGTTCTCCGCAGCTGTGGCAAGGAGGGCTCCTGCGATGCGGTTACTACTCTATGCTGAGAAAGTAGCTAGCAGCAAGTACTGTGCTGGGTTATACATTATCGGTTCATTGTACCTCGATGTCTCATCTTAATGCCCTAATACCCACAGCTACAGTACGGCATGACTGAAGAGACTCCCGAAAAAGAAGGATTGGCCTGGTGTCCTTGATTGAGAATATGGGATGGCCATCCTATCTACCTTCGCAGGAAGCTTGATGAGTGAGAAACCATGAACTAGTATTTTCTAGTTCTTGAAATTGCAGCCATCGAAGTTCGATTCATCGGGACTATATATTAGACTGAGCTTCCGGAATAGCCGAGGACAGGGTGGTCTATATGGCTCGTGAGGTGATGGTGGAAGCGGTTATGGGCTGGTTTGGCCGACGAGATTTAGCACAACCTCCGTGGTGATTGCTTGAGGATATCAAAAGATTAAGGTTTGGTGTGCCCTCGCCCTAGGGGGTGCTTAATGCACTACTATGATCTCCCTGAACGCTGCTCATTGTAGTGGCGTTCAACAACTCTCATTGCATAAATCGGCTTCGGCATCAACACTCTCTCGGGGCAACATTATCCCGCTCGTTTGTCCACATTCAGTAGCCCATGAGGGAGGTGTTCCGCCCTGATGGACGTGCGGGTGGGGGTTGGCCCACAAGGAGAAGCTTCACAATACCCTTGTGTTTATGGGGTTTTATGAAACGCTCCATCGAGGCTCCTGGATTGACGTAGCTCAGCTGTAAAAGCAGAGTGATGATGCTGTCGTGACTGTTTTTGCTGTTTTTTGGAGCGATGTTTAGCTGAATAGCTAGATATTCAGTAGTGGTAGGGGTTGTGCCCCCCCCCTCGCAGGAGCAGCTTCGGGAGCCCATGTGCAAATGTTTCGGAGCCAGCCGGATAGATTTCAGGCCAACTTAATTAGTAAATTAGGATTGACACCCTTTCGTTTCAATAGGGAATCTACCATCCCTCATTTCCTTGTCTTGGAGCCCATATGAGTGGCATGGGTAGAGAGAGATCCCTCTTTTTTTTTACCCTACAAGCTTTCTTATCCATCAATGCCCTAGCTAACTTATTGATCATAGCCGAAAGAATGCAATACAGCACAAACCAGAGAATCTCTCAGTTCGCTCTCTTAGCCCATATCTCTAAAGTCAAGAGCTCTACTTTCTGAGGCGGGCTCAGCCATCTTGCAGTAGCCATCTCCTGACGAACGCTGAAATGCAAGTGAATTTACATCTTTGTCATTTTTATTTTAAGCATGGGGCCCCAAGCGAAAGCATACCTTAGAAAAGGGGATTCCGGCGGAGCTGCCCGGACTGCTGGGGGTGGTTCTTGGTGCTTTGAAAGTTTAAGAATGTTGGATACTCCTCCACAATGGCCAAGTGGGCATCGCCTGGGAGGGCAGGTTGTCCATCCAGATATCTCTAAAGTCTAGAAAGTGGGGTAGGATAGGTCAATGCACTCCAGATCCCTTCTCGTTGATCGTGAGAAGCACGTGCTATAATACACCCTAGAATGTCTGCTGCATTGAGAGGATATTGCACGGATTGAGTCTTGTCGACCCCCTTTCATAATAACTCGGGCCAAGCCTCGCAATTGGGCTTCGGGTCTTTGGGCCAGCCCGGGTCGCCCAGGTTTCAAGCCCGGGTAGCTCGAAGGGGCCCGAAAGAAAGCCCGAAATAACTGTCACTTTTCTTTACCAAGTCACACAATATCACTCATATCTTCTGATTTTAACAAAAAGTGTTGTGAACCCCAGAACTTGCGTCATCCCCAAGCTAGTCTCTTGTTGAGAAATTTTCAGCCTCATCCATTTGATTAGGCCTTTTTCTTGTGCAGCCGGACACTGATTCTTCAAAGGTCATCACGGTCTGGTGATTGTCTTCTCTGAGTCAGAGATTTTGAAATATCAACAGCAGCCACTCTCAACAGTCGATAACCTCTCGATTATGCAGGATCTTGATATAAGCGAACCCGTCTCTCTTTCTTATCAAAGTTGCCCCTCAATATCCATAGCATACCAGCTATGTCTGCAGAACGGGAAAGAAATTCTCTGGCATCAAGTGAATGGTTGGTGATTCACGGCATTCCCTTCGTTCCGGTACTATTCAAGCACTCCGATGTCTCCGAAGCTTGCAATCGACTGAGGGAGCCGGGAGCATTTAAGAGAATAATTTTTTCATGTTCAATTTGTTTTCACAGATATTTCTTGTGTTCCTTTGTGCGGGTTACCTATTCCTAAATATCCCTCTTCTCCTGTGTTTCCTAGAATTAGCTCATTGTGAGTAATATGTCTTACAAGTATGCAAGTTTGGTCTGTTCCCGTTCTGCTCTATGATTCTCCCTAACCTTCCGCTCTATTCTCCGCTATGCCAGGACCCTTGGTCACTTTGCAGAGTTTTTCTCTCCTATGATGGTTAGCTATGCTAATAACATGTTGGTGTTCAAGGATGTCATTAGAAAGCTATAACCCAACGAACGTACCATAAATCGATCCTTGAGACTGCAGTCGGTTCCTGTATTTCTGACAACTGGTAGATCTAGTATTGATTTTGGGCAAAAGGTACCGCAGTACCAAGTCTAGAAACGCCGCTAGCCGGAGGATCTATATAGCATTCATCTTTTGTTGTTACCCTTTCCCCCAAACCGAAGAAAGGAAACTTTCTAGAATAAAAGATATATTTCCTGTCGCATTTTCTTTTGTTCTGCTGCCCCGCCGATGGCGGACCTCATCCTTGGTGATGAGGCCCAGAGTCGGATTCTATCACCTGGTAACAGGTCTGATTTGCTCTACAGCCCTATTGAGGAAGGCTAAGGTCTTCGATATCACAGCCCCTGCGGGGCAGGATTTCTTAAATCTCCTGCTCTACATGACGGACCGTTCGATAATAACTCACTTTGAGGGGAATCAAACTCCTGGGCTCCTGCTATCGCACGGGATGCTAATTATTTCTTGACATGTTAGCCACTGCGCCCGCTAGGAATTTTCACATCATGTCGGTGCAGGAATAAGTACTTATGCGGTGGTCTCTAACCTTTTGCCTCAAGTGAAGGATACGATTCTGTAATAATATTATTTATTAGACATTTAAATTAATTGCGGAAATAGGCATCCCTTTAAAAGAAGGGAAATCGTAAATACCGATCACTAGTAGCTAATAGGAAGTCCCTTCGTGTGCGAAGTTGCAATCGCAATCGGAATACATACCAGTGATGGAAAAAAGATGGAAGGTTTGGCTACAAGAGAGACAGGATTTTTTGGAAAGAGTTGAGGGCTACAGATGCGCGGTTGAAGGCCAAGATTGATAAGTGTGTGGTAGGTTTTCGACAACAAGTTTCACGAGTAGTGGTTCGCATATTCAGTGATTGGATAATAGGGAACCTTGATAGGTGCGAGAAGGTGTGATAACTTAGTGGTTTGACCAAAAGGAAAAACGAGGAAGTGCTGGAAACGAATCACCAATAGTCTGAGACTCTGAGTACAGATGATGAGCATAGATGATCGAGTGGGAAAAGAGTGAATATACGATGGCTGAAAAAAAGAAGGAAAAAAACAGCTCATGAAGGAATAACTGGCCCCCTTTTATCCATCTCAAAACATAGGCTTTCCCCCCAGTGTATTTCTTGCATGCGTCAAATCTCTCGTCATATTCTTCTATTGTGGTATCCTTCTTGGGGTTTCTCCAATTTACTACCTAGGTGAAAGTTAAGTGACCTAGAGCGCAGTTAAGAGCACTCCCGAAGGTAGGATCCCTGGCCAACGCAGAGATTGTTATTCGGGCGTTGTGAGTGTCCAGGATTTTGTAGTAGTTGAGTAGTTGTTCGATGCTGCTGCGCTAGATGTAGGTGGGGGTTAGTTGAGGTTGATCCTTGGTAGAGGTAGCCGCCCCGATATGCAGGGTCACCCCAAATTCGTATGACGCTCACGGAAGGGAGACAGATATCCTGTAGGGATGCGAAGCGGGGGTGGGGTGAGCAATGGGTGTGTTAGCGGTAACTTCGTGGATGGTGGCTGTGTTGCTTGTCCTCTTGTGTTCGTAGGGATGTGATGAGTAGAAGAAAAGGACTTATGTCCTACAGTTGGTAAGTATGATGATATTAAATCTATAACTTTGTTTAGAGTAATGTATTAAACTTTTAAGTTAGGTGCTATGAGTAATTCTCTTCTTATTGCTAAGTTAAGGGTAGTGAACAAGGTGGAAATTTGTGCAGCAAGTGGGGGATATTTGGAGATGGGAGAATCTGGCTATTCAAGGCACCAGCATATAAACTTAAAAGCGAGCACTGCACAGTTCTATTTATGTCCGGCTCACTGCACACTCGCACCGCGCTCTCCCTCGTGGCCAAATTTCGGGAATTCAAACTCCTCCAAAGGCCTCCCTCTCAATAACTCTCAGGTCATACCTATTGTGCTATTATACTACGATCCCGTCTCCCTCACCAGATTGCACACCTTCATTCTGTCCCGATATTACATAAGACAACTTCAGTGGTGGAAACAGGCTAGCGCGAATACAACAGCTTGGACTGTCCGTATACCATACGTGGCGTAGGTAGGCTAGCCAGGATGTTGTCTTAGGGAGGGGGGATTGCATATCGGTGGCTTGGGATGACACCAGTAGCTGTTAGCGGGACATGATCTGAGGTGAAATGTGTGCTAGTTTGCTGATAGCGGTTCTCGAAACGAGTGGCATGGGCGGTATAAATAACCGCATTCTCAAGATATCAAGGGTTGCAAACAAAATCCCCAAGGCTTTTTTTAGCTCCCCTAGAAAACGTTCTATTATACCTCGCTTGCAACAAAAAGAGAACGTAATCTATTCCACCGTGCAGGGCTCTCACTGTCTAAACACCAACCCAGCCAACAGGGAAAAAAACCACTCGCCAGAAATCCAAGCTTGGGGTAGTGTAGACCAAATTAAACATTCTTAATTCCCAGGTACTCTCCAATCAGAATGGCCGCTTTCTCACCGACCAAAAGAGCGGTAGAGTAGGTATTTGCACCGACTATAGAAGAACTGATTAGCGCCGACTGCTGTACAGGTCCTAGAGAGATGGGAGCTCACCATTTCCAGGACAGATCGACAAATCTGCCAATTTGAGCCCCTCAACACCATAAACGCCCAGTTTACTATCGACAACGCCACCCTGTTCCCTCGGTTTCATGGCACAAGTGCCCATAGAATGCCATGTAGTAGCGACAGTCTCACGGATCCATTCCTCGATGGCGTAGTTGTCTTCTTCTGTGTATACCAAGCTCTGGATACTTCCGCTAGCTGGCGCGGGTTCCAAGGCTTCACCGACGTCGATCTTACGGGCACGAGCTGCAGATGATGGATTGAACTTGGGGTGGAGAACTGCGAGCTCACCGCGGTAACAGGGCATACGGCGTATGATCTCACGTCCGAGCTTGTAGCCCCATACGTTCGGACCAATATCAGCCTCGTGTGTCAAGTACCCGGGATCGAAGTCTGGTTCCTCGTATGGTGATGAAGAGGTAATGTGGATGGTGCCGCGGGAAGCGGGGTATTCCAGGTATGCCGCGACCGTTACATACTTGCCTGGTGGGATAAGACTATGGTCGCCAAGGAAGCTACGGATGTTAATAATTGCTTCCTTCTGAAGGAAAGCGCAGAACTCACCAATTCCCAACACAGATAAACATAACGGGCTTATCCGGAGCATCCCTAAAGTACTCGTCATAGAATTTCTGGAATTCGGGCCCCATCTCTTCAATCTCCTTCTCGGTTGGCCGGACCTTACCACCGGCGGGGATATAATTTGTTGCGTAGATTCCCTTGCCGTCAACAAAGTCCTTCTCACCCTGTTCAAGCACGTCGGCGTTGTCACGACGGAAATCATCGTGTGTAATGGTCTCCGGGGCCACATGGTAAGCTGGAACAATCAAGTTATGATCTTGGTAGTTTGTTCCCACACCGGGGAGGTCAACCACCTGCTTGACTCCAGCTGCCTTCAGGACCTCTGGTGCACCGATACCGGATCTCTCGAGAATCTGTGGGGTACCAAGGGCACCAGATGACACAACAACGAGCTTCCTGGCTTTGATAGTAGAAGTTACTGGGGCAGAGGAGTCGGCAGGTACTTCGGCAGGAACTACTTCAACCCCTACAGCTTTTCCGTTCTCGATGATTACGCGAGTGACCTTGGTATCACATAGGAGATGGAGGTTGCAGCCCTTCGCAATCTGGGGATGAATGAAGCCGTGCGGGGCATCGGAGCGCCGGCCAGTCTTGGGGTTAATCCACTTGCCCCATTTCTATGATTTTGTTAGCCCTCGTTTCGTAATCGGGGGTTAGGGCAATACCTCGAAGGCATTAGACTCATTAAGATCTTGTAAGTCTTCGGTAATTTTGTATCCCATAGACTTAGCAGCCTCAAGAAGCTGCTCGGCAGTATCAGACTCGTGCCCTCCGTGAGAGACGTGCAAAGGTCCTTGAAATCCGTGGATGGCGGGGTCCTTGTTTTCCAGATGGTAGGTCTCGGTTTTCTTCAGTAGCGGTATCAAATCTTCTGCAGTCCAGCCCTCAGTCTTCCAGTCGTCATAATCCCTAAACTCAATTAGGCCCGCATTGCAAGGGGCTCAATGGAAAACTCACGATCGACTAGCCCTGGTGTACATCATGAAGTTGATACTTGATCCACCACCTAGAATATTTGCTACAGGAACAATTGGCTCTCGGCCATTGAGTTGTTCGGATGCTTTCCCCTTGTAAAATTTGGCTGTGGTCGAACCGGGGGCTAAGTGGGTGAGGAACAACGCCGGCCGAACAACTTCACGGACATTGTGATTGTTCTTTCCTCCTTCCACCACGAGGATACTGAGAGATGGGTCCGCCATTGCGAGTCTGCCCGCCACAACGCTGCCAGCAGCACCGCCACCGCAAATGATAACATCTACTTCTGATGGGGGGGCCATGATGTTTTCGTGTCGCTTAGAAAATACGAGATGAAGGAAGGATGAGATGGAAATGAGGTGGCAATGGGAGGGGGGGCTTATCGGCGGTTATATATAGTTGGTGTAGTGGGGAGAGCTACGTGAGGTGAAGAACTCGTACGCACGGTATTTAGGAATTGGTCCTAAATTGTGTCAGGCTGGTCTAGCGCCAGCCGGGGATGAGTTATGTGAGCGGTTTCCGGCGATCGCAGATGTACGAGTATCGAGACAGGCAGTGAGGCTGGAGCAACTCCCGGCAGCTGTAGAAGATAAACAATTACCAAGATTAGATCGTGTGCATTGCGCTAGCTGGAGCCAGTTCATAGAGACTGATTCTCGGCTCTTTCCTGCGAGTCGCGAGAGCCGGCTGAGGCAACATTAGTCTATGCGTGAATCAGAAAGGGTTCAGCGGAGCGTCGTATATACAATCCGCCAGAGTCCCATGAAGCCTGCGGAACCCTCCAATTTTAATAGCCACCTCTAGGAGTTAAGTCTATCCGCTCCGGTTTCGCCTCTAATTGCTAATAGTTCCTAGATCCTTCCCAAGGTCTTCCTTCCCAAGGTCTTCCTCCCCAATCGCGATTGCTGCGCTTCTCTTATTTTTCTCAGATCCCGAACCTGCTATAGACGAGCCCACGACACCTGGACCAATTGGTCCTCGTAGAGTTGTGTTTGATCCATAGTCGGGGTGAGCGCTAGGCGCGGGCTGTGGGAATCAGTTCTGAGGAGGCATAAAGAGCGGGGATACGGCACTGACTTATGGGCGTTCGGGTCCTGTTTCGGAGTTGAATATCAGCAATAAAAAGCAAATCTCAAATCCCTCCTGACGCAATGCACTCCGCTGCCGGAGTAAGGCCCGCAGCACAGTGCATGATAGAGGAGGGGCACTCAGTGGCACTAAATAATTGCTAATAAATAGTGTGCATTGGCTGTACTAATGAGGCTAACTTGGCTTCCGAGTGCTTACTGTTGGTTGAGATTGTCCAGTGATAAATATCTGCGGGGTACACCACCAGAAAGGGGAGATGGTAAAGATAAGTTGTGGCAAGGAAGTGCGGCTGATGCAACAGGGTCCTCATAACCAAGACAAGTATGGTACAGTATTGGATAATACTTTAGTAGCCCCACCCGATACCTCTTCTTACTGTATAGCCTAATACGAGCACACAATGCCGTAAACACCTTGGGATCCACTATCAGATTTTCGACCCTGCAACTACGACAGGATCAGCTTGGCAGGTTAAGAGAACTGCGAATATTTATCAATGACATCGAGCACATATGGTGGGCTCATCCTATACCTTGCCGGGAAATAGCTAGACCCTCTCAGGAGCTCCCGACTCAGAATCCAGAGGTTTCAGGGCGAGCCGAGAGGGTGGGCCACAGGAGTTTTTTCCGTACTCGAGCAAGGGCGAGGCCGGATTCCTGTTTGGCCACATGATTTCCCCACAATTCTTCCCGATCTGGGAGGGGCTTCCTTGAGCGATTTGCATAATCGTTTCGCAGCCCTCACACAAGACAGGAAGGCATATGAAGGATTTTCGAGAGAAGCTAGACCAGAGGGAGGGCAGAGAGAGACAGTTCGTTTGTGGGCTCGAAAGGACTCTTAACCTTTGACCTAATTCCTTGGCAAGCGGCAAGCCTATAGGATTCTATGATAACATGTTCGCCCCTTCCTCCCGCTCCATAGTGTAGATGACGGTAGTACTGGCTTCGAACCTCTATGTGCAGACCCCCGAAAAAGTGCCCAAAATACTTCCGGCCATAGAGGGGTACGTTTGATATATTATACCATTACATACATGCCATCGATATGAACTTGAACTTCCCCCACCTCAAGAGGTTGAGCATCGGACAAGAGGGTGACGCTCTAGGAAACGGCAAAGAAATATGGAAAACCTAACAACTAGTTCCAGGCGTTTCTACTTTTTTTTTTAAAGGTCCTTTAGTTAAATTGTTGGGGTGGGAATTATAAAATACCTTGGGAAGAGCTGGAATATATTTGATGTGGTGCTTGTCTTGGAGTTTTTGTATATCTTGTCGTAGATAACTTGATTTTATCGTGCATAGCATACACACCAAAACCGAACAAAAGAAAAATATATTGTGTAGTAATTTAGCTAGGGAAGGCTGCTGAAAATGGAAGGAAGGTTTGCGCCCCGCTTAAGATTGCTTTTTTCATCCTCCATTCTGTGGATATTCAGAGGGTGTTGAAAGATATTTCCAAGGGTCGCTGTAGTTTAGGGTGGGTGGGGTCTAGATTTGTATGGATGGTATGTTATCGTGTGTGAGAAGTAGGTATTCCCCTTACCGCCGATCGCTTGTCCCCAATTCAGCTGCGAGCTACAGGTATTAGCAACCAAGAGTGAGAGCATATGATACACTATCCATTGTCCGACACAGTCATCTTCGTGGAAAATCTACCGCGAATAGATCGTTAATCCGAAGACAACACTTCAGCCCCTCAAAGTTTCACAGACATTTGAAAAAATGATACGAAACAGTGCTGGGTCTAGCTCGTGTACCCGAGAAAGGTTGGTCATTTCTCTCAATCAAGACTTAGATGGACTAAGGATCAAATGTCTGGAACAAAAAAAGCTGCCGGTCACAGAGAGGTCTGCTTGTTTGTTCGGAAGGCTTATTATTAGCCTCTAAGAGTATTACGGTGGTTTTAGAGGCGATTGACTCCTGCAACCCTAACCCAAAGAGGCCCCGGGTTAAGAGCTGTAAAATAGACGAGGGATCTAGGAGCACCATACGTATCATACCATATAATACCAAGAAGGGGCGTGAAGAGGATTTAACCTAACCTACCTTATGGAAAGAAGCTAGTCATTGGTACGGTCAATCAGCAGTCCGTAACTTAAGGGATGGTTTTGGACTCCCGCAGGCTCTTTTGGCTCCGAAGACTCAACCTGTTCCTCTTTCGGAGTGACACTTGCACGCCTGCATCCTGCACCGGAATCAGTATCTGCATGAAATGAGGCAAAATGCTTGTGTCTAACTTACCGGCGAGGTAAAAGTTGTATTCTAACCTGTTCACAGCGAGCCCAAAATTCCCGAAAACTAGAGCCGCTACTGTACTACCGAACTCATTACCTCCTCTGCTTTTTTTCGTACATGCAGCGTACAGTACTCTGCTGGCACAATACGGTAGTCTATCTTCCGGGTTTCAAAGACCATTCCGGACAGCATGCATTGCCCTAATACCGGCAATGCAGGTCTCATGACACGCGTTTGTATGGATGCTAGCATTGTTCCTTCTGAGAATTAAAAGTTGCTAACAAAGCGCGCCCGCCGGTAGAAGGGGGATCATAATTAGCAGTTCGAGGTTATCGATTTCAAAAAGGCTGTAAGTTCTTGAACTTCCTAAGGGGGGTTTTTTTTTTCTCGAACTGAACCTCCCTCGGCTCAGTTTTAAGAGAAACCAACCTGGGCCCCTATCGTGGTGTCGGGGGGAAGGGGTTTTCAGGGAATTGAAGAACCGGGCAGGTGGCGATCTTTGGGGGGGTGATAATTCGCGTAACTACTTGTAAGAGAGAGCTCCTTGAGCGCTACAGCTTGCGACATGACATGGGATCTGTGGAACCATGGGCATGATAGGAAGGAGGATTTCTTCACAAGTCACGTGGTCCAGCGGAGAAAGGACCGGAGTCAACCACCGGTGGGGATCCTCCAGGAGCCTTGGACACCGTTTCTTGGAGGCGATAGGCCCACGATGGTCGGGGATATCCGGTAACTAGGTTCTATGCTAATAGAATTCTAAGGAGGAATAGAAACTCATAAATAATCAGCCACCCGGGCTAACGGGGATCGGAGACTTCGACTTATCAATTGCAGTGTCTCCCCAGTGCGAAGCTCGGTATACAAGTGAAAACTACCAGCTAAAAACTACAAGGCAGGCGGTAAGGATCTGTGTGCAGGTTGTTAAAATCTTACGCTTTAGGCTTCCGAAGTGGGGGCTGCACAGCGGTACTGGCGGAAACTTCACCCTCCCTAGCCTGGGGAGCAAAAGCTGGTATAAGCGCTATGGTTAGATGGATCGGGGAAACCTCCCGTGGAAAGTGCGGCATAGCATGGAAATACATCTTCCGAGGCGGAGGTGCGCTCTGACTGGTAGAGCACTTGATAGCTTTATCTAGGATTTAACACTTTGACATCCTGGGGGTACCATAGTACCATAGAATCTCGAATAATTGAAAAATGTGCTATGTCGTTGGAGTTGCCTTCTCTGGTAAGGTCTGGTGTTTTTTTGTTTTTTTTATGACTCCCAGAGGGGCTGAGCAGCTCTTTTTTTGCCGTAATTTTCACCCCTTTTCCGAGGTAGGGAATTCTCGACTACATAGCACATTTTTCAATTATTCGAGATTCTACGGTAGGGTACACGAACGGAGAACTAAAACTCCCGTTTCTTCCCCTACTGCAGTTAAAAAAGGAGGGGTACCTGCCTATCAGAACTTACTTGAAACCGGAGCCTGTTAAGGAACCCTCCCTCCCCTCATTCATCGTTGATCAGAATGAGATTGAAAAGGAGCAAGAAGGAAAGAAAGCAGACAACGGTATCATTTCACCTTTTATAATCAACCATTATATTATGACATCGGCTAAACCTAATCGGGTGTGTGCTAAGGTACAGCATTCTAACCAACGCCGTTCCTCTTCAAATGCTAGATCCATTGCGTCTGGTGCGCCGGCAGAAAGCTGCGAACTGGGTTACTCTGCAAGTATACAAGAATGCAGCACTCGCGAAGTTGGCACAAATAATAGTGTCTCCCTCTTTACTTAATTTTCTATCTTAAAGTGCCCTATTATGATAATATGTCCTATTTCCTTACGACCGAAGCAAGAGGAACACGAACCAGCGACCTTATACTAACGTGGGGGCAAACCTGCATCTAACAGATGAATAATGGAAACGCTCAATTACAGGGCCCTAAGTGTGTGCCCGTTGAAGAATCGGACTTCCCTCTCCCGGAAGACCACCCCCGCACGGGCTACCCACCACAATTGCCAAGCAGCATACCCACATGATTGGGGGAAGCGCAGGATAGAAGAGTATGATAAGCGGTCATTAGGCCAAATGCCACCTCTTCCTCGTCTTTTTAACCTTACCCCCCCCCAACAATCCTCGCCAAACACGAGTGGGCATAGTGTATCACCAATGTCATCGGGAAACTATTCGGAACTATGTATGATAATCCTCTCGTAGCTACCGCAAGTGGTCTGACCATAACATCTGGGAGAGTACCCTCTGGGAGAAAGAGGTAGGGCCCTGTTTGGCACCCCACCATATATAGAAAAATTACGTGGCAATCCTGATTATTCAAGGGTTTATACAAAGTAAACAAAAAAAAAAGACACTATATCTTGAGTCTAGATTTGGTAAACCTAAATATTACGACACTTTCTCATCAATCTTATTGCTTTTATGAAGTTCCCCTACTGTGTACAAAATTTAATGGTTTAGTCAACCCCACAAAAAAATGCCAGGAAAAAAATGAGACTAAGGCCCTGTTTGGCAAGAGAAATGGCATTTTTGTCACTTTTATGGCATCTTTGTCGCGAATGGAATATTGTCTCTTGGTTATAGCTCAAACTACTAGTCTCCTATCATACTAGACTCTTCTCTTAACTAGAATACTCGGAATGGCGGCTACTGTCTGGATAAGGAACCTTCTATATCTATTGGAAAAAGAGGCCTAACTTAACCTTTATCAAAAATGGAGGCACGCAAGAAAAAATGTCATTTTTGTTATCATACAAATGGCATATTGCAACATTGTGACCTGTTGGTCATGGCTCAACTTATATGCCTCCTACCGCATTTTTTCTTTTTCCATTAGGATGGCCAAAATGGTATGATAGGTGCTATCCGGATATGTACGATATCCTTTTATGCTTATTTGCCAAAAAGGGTTGAGCTTTGGTGGGGGAGGAAAAATGTCATCTTTAAATTTATAATAAATGGTTGCTTGCTAAATAAGGTATGATATTATCATACAATTTTTCTTTCTTTTTTTCTTTTGTTAAGGGCGCTACCAAGCCTGAGATCCCAGACTGCGAGGTACCACCCTCCCCCAACACCGTTGCATACCCACCAGATATGATATCGTGCTCTGAGCTATCACTAGAACTTTGCGTTGCGCAGCCTGAAACATTGGAGGCCTCCAGACTTTCAGCGGGGAGATGCCACGGATGTTTCTAACTGTTGGAAAAGCTGCCCGGCATGTTGGTTTCTTTTGATTCATCAAAGCATGGAGATTAAGAAAGATGTTTTCATTGACGGATGGATAGGATAATGGAAAGCATGAAGGCTACGGGAATTAAGGAAGTTTTCTTTTGTCATACATTTCTTTTGTTCAGGGATAGCAGTGTTTATTTCATTTGTTTCTTTGAAGGATAGAGAAGGCGATAAGGAGGCATTTGCGGAAGGAAGTGGAAATTTGTGGTGATGGTTGGAAGACTGCCAATGGTGTTTTGCTTTTCACATATACTCCTGTCATTACCGTCAGTTTAGCAAGTAACTCATCTATGAATATACCTCTAGTTGCTCGCTATCATTATCCTCTCTCCCACTATTGCTCTTTCGGTGCCGTATTTGCGCTTATTTCGTTTACTAACAAGATAACTGTTTGGGTATTTGCAGGAGGGACTATTATACAAGCCTCCGCTCACCTCTACATGTGCTCATTCATGCATTGCCCGTGGGGTTCGCTCCTGGATTATGATTCTGGAGAACACCTTTTTGGTTGCTTGGGTGTTTCTCTAACCTAGAAGGCGTTTGCATACCAAGTTACACTAGTTCAGGATATATGACAGACGAGATTCCGAACGTTTGGGAATGGCGATATAGGAATGGCCTCTCGTTAGGCGCCTTTACGGGTGAAAACACCAGCATCAACGCAGACCGAGCAGAAAAAAAGAAAAAAAAGAAAAAAAAGGATGTATATTCCAAATATCATACAAAGAACGTTACTAATTAATTCCCACTATTCCCATCAAAATTCCCAATAATTATAATCCCATCTTCCGGCTTACAATCCCCAAACATCCCGCCAAACCGCAACCCTGTCCACCCCACCACACCACTCCCTCTGATCCCCACCGCACACAACCCCCATACACTCCGCAGCTACCACCTTCGTCGCATTCCCCAGTCTCTCTCCGGTCCCACAGGAGCACTCCTTCCCATTATTCACACCCGCCCATCCCCATCCCCGAGTCTTACATTCACCAACACACATCTCCAGCGTGAGCGACTCATTCGTGAACGCTGAGCTCGTGAGTAAGTGTCCGGACGGTGCGGGGTCGACGTAGCAGGCGGTATAATTGTAGGTGTGTATTACGTGCGGGAGGGTTGGTGGGATTTGGAGAGTGGAGTTGTAGATTGAGAGGTAGCTAGGGGGGCACGGGGAGGCGGTGGTGAGGGTGCTGTTGTTTTGGAGGGCGGTGCCGCAGGAGCAGGTTGAAGGGGAGAGGCCGCTCAGTGTGTAGTTGTTCGATGTACAGAAGTCTTGGCAGCTGGATGGTGTTAGGGAAGTTGAGGAGGAGGTAGTGGGCCCTGTTAGCGCCGGTGGAGAGGTGGAGTTTGCGCAGCCGAGGTAGGTGTAGGTGCTTGGTGTTGAGCTCGGTGCTGTGGAAGTGGTTGATGGCGGTGACGACGATGACGACGATGAGGAGGAGGTGGTGGTGGTGGTTGTGGAGGTGGAGGTGGAGTCACTGGTAGTTGTGCTTGCGTTAGGGCTAGTAGCACTGCTTGATGTACTCGTTGAAGCAGATGCTGTCAAAGAGGAACTACCACTGCTACTACTGCTGCCTGATGAAGAAGGTGGCGTTGGGGAACTGCTACTGCTACTACTACTTGGTGAAGCAGGCACCGTCGAAGAACTGTTGCTGCTCATTGAAACACTCACGGGCTCTGCCGCCTTTGCCGCTGCGGTTCCCCCACCATTACCTCCATAGTAAATCCCTAATCTCCCTGACCCACCACAGTAAGCCCCCGCATCTCCTCCACAAACCATATTACATTGCGACGCGGACACATTCTTTGCTGTTCCTGCAACCGTATTGCCGCAGTAGCATTCAGTAGCGTATTCCACGCCGGCGTATGCGTACCCGCCGGACTTGCAGAACTTGACACACATGGTTACGTTCATACTCGCTGATGCTGTTGCGCTCGCGGCGAGGGCTCGCTCATTCGTTCCTTCGCTACAAATAGTTAGCACTGCTTTGTATTTTGGGGAGGGTCGGGAGTAAAGTTTGTGCTTACGTCCAGCATCTATATGCATCACCAGTTAGCATTCGGCGACCCACACAGAATCGGGGGAGAGACTTACCCGGTAAGATTATATCCCGCCGCGGCAGGAATCATAATCGGTTGCTTCGATAGTGTGATAGCGGTATTATTGTAGACTGAGAGGGCACCTGGCCCGCCGCATATCGCGCTCGGAGATCCTCCGCAGGGCATGGTGCAACTTGTTGAGCCACCGATGCTGGAGCCGTTTTCCAATACGTTACCACAATAGCATTCTGTTGAGTACTCAACGCCAGAGAGAGGGTAGCTTTTGCCCGTGCAGTAGTCTTGACAGACATTTGGTGTCATCGTTGAGCTTGTTGTTGCGGCTTTGGAGAGGGCGCGGCCGTTTGTGCCTTCGTTTGCGCAGCCAAGGTAGGTGTAGCCTGGGCGAGTGGTTGGTGAGGCGGCACTGCTGCTGCTCCCTGTGGTGGTGGTTGTGGAAGTACTATTCTTGGAGGTTGTGCTGGAGGAGGCAGTTGTACCGGTGGAAGTAGTTGTCCCTGACGCTGTCGTTGAAGACAGAGAGGTGGAAGTAGCGGGAATAGAGGTTGAACTGCTGCTGCTAGCAGTTCCGTTAACCTTCCCATAGATATTCAATCGATTTGGACCACCACAGTACGCGAACTTGTCGCCACCGCAAAGCATGTTGCATTCTGCTGCCGGCGCAGTTTTGGCTGTTGTTGCGATAGCGTTGCCGCAGAAACACTCTGTCGAATACTCGATGCCGGCATACTTGTAACCCCCGTTTTGACAGTAGCTAACACAGGACTGGACAGTCATGTTCACGCTAGCGGTTCCAGATCCGGGGAGAGCACGTTCGTTGACGCCTTCTGTGTAGCATCCCTGAGATTTATAATTCCCGACCGCCGGTACCACAGCAGGCTGCTTCGGCGCCACTAGCGCAGTGTTATTGAATACCGAAAGCGCACCTGGGCCACCGCAGATTAAATTAGGAGCCCCGCCGCATTGCATGTTACAAGCGGTTGATCCGCCGATTGTGGATCCGTTCTCGAGAGTGTTGCCGCAGTAACATTCTGTTGAGTATTCAACACCAGAGAGTGGGTAGCCTTTGCCCGTGCAGTAGTCTTGACACATATTTGTAGTCATAGTCGAGCTCGCCGTAGCATCTTTTGCGAGAGCTCTCCCGCCGGTGCCTTCATTTGCGCATCCAAGGTATGTGTATCCCGGCCGTAGCGTGGGGGCAGAAGAAGACGTGCCGGCCGATGTAGTACTAGCAGTTCCATTAACAGCTGAGGTGACCGATGTAGATGCAGTAGTACTCTTAGGAGGAACGCTCGTGACAGTCCCGTTCAAGTTCCCGTAAACATTCAACCTACTCGGCCCACCGCAGTAAGCGTACTTATCACCTCCGCAGAGCATATTACACTCTGATGCGGGAGCACTTTTGGCTGTTGTGGCGATCGTTGCGCCGCAAAAACACTCAGTTGAGTATTCGATACCGGCATATTTGAATCCCGCCGCGAGACAGTACGCTACGCAAGATTGCACCGTCATATCCGCTGCGGCGGTTCCGGCTCCAGCGAGGGCGCGCTCGTTCACACCTTCGGTGTAACATCCCAAAGACTGGTAATTCCCTACACTTGGTACAATGGATGGCTGCTTTGGCGGTACCAGGGCCGTGTTGTTATACACCGACAAAGCTCCGGGTCCACCACATATCGTCGCGGCATCACCCCCGCAGGGCATAGTGCAGGCTGTCGACCCACCAATAGTAGACCCGTTTTCTAGGGTGCTACCGCAGTAGCATTCTGTAGAGTACTCAAGGCCCGAAAGTGGGTAGCCTTTGTTTGTGCAGTAAGTTGCGCAGAGGGTGATTGTCATCAGTGGATTTGCGGTCGCGTCTTTTGCTAGGGCGCGGCCGGTGGTGCCCTCGTTTGCGCAACCAAGGTAAGAGAGGTTTGGAGGGGTTGTTGGAGAGACTGTTGCGCTTGTACTAGTGGAGGTGATGGTAACGCTAGAGTTTCCAGTGGTAGTCGTAGAAATTGAAGTTGAGGTTGACGAAGATGAAGCCGAAGTTGTGGAGGTTGTGCTCGTCGTGATCGTGGAGATGTTTCCCACTTTTCTCCGGTCTCCGAATAAACTCATGTACGCGCCGTCACCGCCGCAGTACTCTCTAAAATCACCCCTGCAGAGGTATTGACAGAATGTATCTGCGACCTTTTCTACAGCCCCTTTAGTCCCACACCAACCTGTCCATTCCACAAAGTTAGGCTCATCCGAGTGATACGATATGAATACTATTACTCACACTCTCCCTCATACTCTGTCGCTGCATAAGCAAACTGCGACCCATGATTCATGCAATCAAATTGGCACTTCCCATTCGTGTTATTAACGCTGTAATACAGCAATTCCTCAAGGTTCCTGTTCGGATTGGCGTCCTTAAAACATCCCAAATACCTATACCACCCTTGCCCGTTCTCGTCCAATGGTCCAACCTGGTTCGATGCGCCATTGCATGTGAAGTCGATCTCAGTCTTTCCAAATGAAGCGTCGTTGTTATTCATAGTCCATACAGCTGTGAGTGTGGTCGGATCTTCGTTGACTTGCGATTTGGGAGGCGAACAGATCAGCGTTGCTTCGATACTGCCGTTCGGTGCTACTTGCGAGCCCTCCGGGATTGAACCGAGGGGGTTTACCGCGGCCAGAGCGCCAGAGACGGGGGGCTTCGAGACGGATGTGGTTAAGTTCGTCCCACCGAGGTTGCGAAGGCGGAGCTTGCGGAATGCTTGGGTACCGAGCGGTACGGGGCCAAATGCGAATGGAACGCCCTTTTTGTAAGCTACCCAGGTTCCGTTTCCAAGTTGCCACTCCAGAAGTGCCTTGGGCTTTCCTCCAGCTGTCCCAAATGAACCCACGAATTTTTCTCCGCCGTTAGTAGTTATTACCAAGTAGGCTTTGTAGTACCCGTCCACTGTGGGGTTAAAATTCACGGTGGTGGAGACGGCGCCGCCACCAGCGATGCTCGAGTTCACAGCGGGTAAGTCCACAAAAGTGAACGGGCCAGCTTTGAGTGGGAATGGCTGCGCCGGGAGAAAGGGACCGGTTGAAGCATTGAGTGAGATTTTGTAACCCTGTATGACCAGCGGTGATTGGCCGTCGTTTTGCATTGTAAAGTCTAGATTTTTCCCCGCCGTGTCTTCGCCCGTGATTACTTCCCCAAAGGACAGGACGTTCGGTTGAATGGTCAGGATGGGATTCAAGGACACGGCGACACCTCGGATGACAACAGGAGTGTTGGTCGAGAACTGCTCTGTGCCGCCATTTATTGTTCGGATGTTAATATTTGTGCTCAATGGTCCAACGGATTTCGGGGTAAAATTTGCGCTGAAGGAGAAGGTCTCGCCGATTGCTAGGGTTTTGGGCAACGTGTAGCCAAATGTCTTGAAATTGGTGCTATCATCTAAGCTTGTGGAATTGATGGTTAGGGGGATCTTTGCCCTGCAAGTTATTACTGTGGTGGAGGTGTTCCCGATAGACACTGTTCCTGCGTCGTAGGGTGATGAACAGTTTAACGGCATGTTGACCGGTGAACCAAAGGCTGTTATGTATCCCGTGTGGGAGGTCAAGTAAACGCGCCCATCACCAAAGCTGGGTCGAGAAAACTTCATTTGACCGACGTTATTGAGGAGAGCGAGTGTAGGCAGCACTCCGTTGACTGGGATTGTGCCGTAAGCCCGAAGATTGGCTCCGTCTACGTCAGAGACCCAAAGAATCCCTGAGCCAGGTTCACCTTTCATCGAAGTCACAGTTGTATGCCCGACACCCTGTCTTCCAGCGGTAGTCTCGGTGGTTTTACCAGCCTGAGTAAACACTGGGTCGCCATTGGAATTTGTTCCAAACTTGAAGGCTACCGTCTGGCGCCCTACGGGGGAAAGATAGACATACCCCCCGTCATGGGGGAATGTCCCCGCGGAAGCAAATACCGGACCCTCTAGAGCGATTGTCTGGAGGATTTTGTCCTTCCGGTTTTCGCCCATTTGGTAACCGCCTAGGTCGTCCAGGTTCAGGAAGTATAACTTTCCGGTTTTCCCAGCTACTGCGCCAATGCGTTGGACTTTGGAGGTGCTAAAAACATTCGGCTCTAGTAGGACAAAGCTAGAGGTGCCGAGGTCTTTGTCCATACCGTCCAAATCGCGCTTTTCCCAGGGCATGAAGACTACCATCTATATTAGTCACGGGTGCTAAGTCATGGGAAGTCACTCAAGACTTACAATCTGTCGGTGTCAAGGCTCCATTTTCCGCAATCGCCATGTTGACCACAGCCTCTTCGAGTGCCGTCGGTGGCTGTCTTCCAGGAACTGGATCGTCGGCCAATTGACTCGCATAGCCATTCCCGGTAGCAAAAAACATTCTCCCAGGGTTATCGCTCGCGATACCACCGCCGCTCATCCAGATCCCGCCTCCGATTCCGGTTGTCTCCTTTCCGCCTTGCATGGCGTACTTCGTGACGATACGGCCCTCGGTGGCGTGCCACCCAACGACCCAGCCAGTGAAGTTCCACTGAACACAGTGACTCGCGAAGCCAGCATAGACGTAGTTATTAACTTGCAGCAGGGCGGGCCTCTGATGATGTTTTCCACCTTCGAAGACCCTCCACGGTGCGTTATCTGCCTTCATCCCTTCTAGCGGAATAGGGAAATTGGGCTTTTCTTCCAGAGTCAGTACATCCACCGCATGGATATAGTACCTCCCTGCAGCAAGCCCTTGTGGGGTAGTCTTGGTCTGATCAAGATACGTTTTCGTCGTGAAGAACCAGGTCCCTGTGTCCGGGTCAATTACTCCCGTTGCGGTTGAGCCGACGCAGTCTGCTACATCATTACAGCCGGCAAGGTCTGGGGTTACAAGGAATGGGATGTGGATTGTGCGGTGATTGATTATTTCCCCAGTTTTTGCGTTGAGGATATAAGCGATGTTTTGCTGGGAGATGACATATACGTATTGGGTGTCGAGGGGAGTGTAGACCAGGGGCTGAGCGTAGAATTCTAAGGAACCATATTAGTAGAGGGGTTGAGGCCCATTCTTTCTAGGAAGTCAAACGTTCTGTGAACCCATTATAATTTCCCAATCCTTTGGTCTTCCAGATCTGATTGAAGGTGCCAGATTTAATGACGTTCGGATCCAGGTTGTGGTTTGGCTGGTAGCCAGTTCTCGAACTTGATCCTATCTACTTCATCAATTACAAATTCCTCTCCGCTCCCTCATTATCAAGAAGGATATGAGCATACCACCACTAGTGATCGTATCTGTCGGATTCTTGGACATCTTCTCTCCCACTACTCCCCCAACCACTGCCAACACGGCAGCGAAAATCCTTTGAAATCCGCCCATTGTGCTTTACCGCAACTACTTTAATTCTATCTTTCCAGTCAAATTAGAAATTAATTAAAATATCCTCAATATGCAAATTCAATCTCAGAAACGAGAGGTGGGAATGACGACGAGGGGGAAGGAAGGAAGAAACCCGCGAGCGAGTGAGGGAGCGACCGTAGAGGAGGGAAATAATCCTACTGAAGAAAGAGAGGATAGGATAAACATTTTGGAAGATGGGAAGAAGTGTTTATAAGGATTCCCGCGTGTGCGCCTCCGCCTCTCCTCCATAATTACAAGGGACTATCTAGATATTGGCTGAGTACAGGATGGTACAGCGCCGTGGCTACCAACACCTAGGTTAATTACCAATTATTCGCTAGGGGGGAAGCGTGATAAGTCAGTACGGTATGAGCTCTGGAAGGAAAAGGCTAGCCCTCCCGGATGCCACCTAGACCTACTTCGCTGCGGTGTGACCTGCCATGCCACTCACTGCCAATAATTCCATCCGATGGAGTCCTCCATCTCAGGTACGATGCAGGTACAGCATTTGTACCCTTGAGCCTTCGTTCGGAAAGTGGTTCAGGTGACGAGGGGAAAAAGTGTAATATTTTCCACGGAGGATGGCGTTGGGTATTATGTTCCTAAAACGGACAGGAAGCTTAGATCTCTGGCTAGGATTGGTACTTTCTAGAGCCGATTGAGAAACCAGCCAAGTGGTACTGACAGCAGCGACATTCTCCTGCAGTGTGTGCGCAAAAATTGCCGAGGACATGCCTGAGAAGTGTCCCTCATTCTATCCCCCAAAATTGTTTGATCTCCCTCTTGGGGACCCGGCCAGAAGCGCCTGACAAATTTTAGTCGAATCGAATCGTGTTTTCCTGCGGCCCCCTACAGAAAAGCCACCGAACCCACCGCATTACAGGGAAAATCCCGCCTAAACACCTACCGGTATGTTACCGCGCACCCAAGCTAGGGAGAGGAAGTATCGATCGGTATGGGGTGGTTGCAATAGTTGGTAAGAAGCCGTGGTTTGGCTAACGATAAATGGTTGTTGTGAGCCTCATATAGGGGCGGTGGGTGGTCTAGGCTGAGGTTAGGTGCAGGCACAAGCAAGAGTCGGGAAAACTCTATTTAGAGATTCAGTGTGTGGCGTTTGGCGTTTGGCGTTTGGCTTTTCTCTCAGGGATCGCACATCTTATCGCACTCACAGGGTCTCTTGTTAGGCTAGTGCCGATATCCAGAGCTCGAGAAGCTCAGAGCCAGGCACCGATTAAGGTGAGATAAGGTTAGCCTCCACCGCCAATCGCACCACATCGCCGTGCCAGGTATCTCAATCATCCACCACAAGCTACGCACCGCCAACCTCTTTCTTTGAACAAAAATCAAAAAATCAGCCCCGCTGCCAACCAAGACTAACTATAACCCCCCAAGAATTCATCATTACGCCAAATTTCTCATGATACAGTATCAACCCTCCCAATTCAGAAACATAAGTGCCGAGGCTTTGTTGTTTCCTGCTATCGCTCCATTCAGTGCCCCGGAGTGCACTCAGTGGAGGAGCACCTGTCCGACGTTACTTCCCGAAATAAAAGGAATTGACTTGACCTACCATGTGCGTCACACAGCACAACCGCATACACAACTCGTCAAGTACCGTACCGTGGAAAGAAGTCTGTCTGTTAGAGTGAAAAGCCCCTGAAAGCCATTCTCCCCCTTTTTCTTTTAAAAAGAAGAAGGTCTGTTTTTTCAGATCATGCGGATAACAGGGGAGAAAGAGTGAAAAAAATCGTTTGTTTGTCCGGCTGTGGGTTGTAAATGTCTGAATAATTGGGAATCGCTCCTGGGTGTCGGGGTCGCCGCTCATTCCTGTGGTAAAGTTTGTTGTATTTTCTTTTTACCCGTCTATCTTATACCCAGGCCTGAAGGACAATCCTTTCTCTAAGCTTTCTCCCTTGGCCCAAAGGGGGAAATTCTGGACGTCCCACCCGAGCTTTTACGTTAGGGTACGGTACCGTATGCCTTGCGGAAGCCCAGGGTGGGGGGGAACGGGAGCAGAGCCTCATAAATTGTATCTTCTTTTTGCGGTATATCACAAGGGAGAGTTAGCTATTGTAAATTCTCAAAGGTTGCGAACGGGAGGCTAGAGTTCGCCCAAATTAATGTTTTTCAAAAAAAAAAAAAGCTTCCTCGCGTAATAGCACCCCTGCATATAAGTTTCTCTCTGAAGAATCAGATATCGCGGATTATCTAGTTCAGAAGCTTACCAGGTGCTCATCAAGCAGGGGGCTCTGGGAAAAGAAACAGGATCCACTCCCCACCAGCGAGTTTTCCCGCAACCTTTGGCCCAGCACAATAGCCAGGATTTCTCTGCGTTTTCTACCGCACATTCACCGTAGCCGCAATTAAACCACGCGGGTGACCGACGGGGATTGGTATAATGGCTAATAATTTTTGTTACCCTGCATTGCACTTCGGCCATTCCCCACTAAATACTGCACCGCTGCTCGACACCGGTATCCGTGGCAGGTGTCAGGATCGTTCTAATACCGTAGCGGGAGCTGGTCCATAAGCGTGACGGATAGGTGTCTTAGACACCCAATTTAGACATCCAATGCACTACCGGAGTAGGTTACTTTTACCGTACTGTGCCGGTATCTCAACCCCAATTGCTCTCAGGAAGGGTAAATCTGGGATATCATACTTGCTTCACATGTCTATCATCAGTGAATGCCGTTCCTATACGAGCGCGGTATTCTTCTATCCGCACAAGCACCTTCTGCACTCGTACGATCAACAGGACAGAAATAAGCTCGAAATAAATTAAATTAAATTAAGCGAGCTTACTGCGACACAGAATTTTGATTCTCGATTCCTGTGAATACAAGGTACTCGAGTATTATACTACAATCTAAGCCGAGCGGGATGTGCCGATTCTGCCCGGGCAGATATGGTGCCGGACTAGATATGAGTACAAGAGCAAGCCAACTCGAATTCCGCCCGTAACTGTTTAGTGTTGTACTGTGGGATGGAGTTTGTCAGATGGATACTGTGGATATCCACCTCTATCATGAGTTTGGTCAATAGACGGGAAGCTCAAGGGGATAGAGTGAGAAGTATTCCTTTTTTGGCTCTTGCTTATAATGTCTGACTTCCCTTACCGTGGCTTAAATTTCTAGCTTTCAGCTAAGCTAGCAATGACATGATACAATGAACTTTTCACCTGTGTGAATTTCAGTGATTGGATTTTTTTCCGTACTACATTGCTTGTTAGCACAGCTGAACAACAGACTTTCGGTGTAGAGGTAGTGAGCGGAAATTCAGGGGGTCCCTTCTTAGTGTTTACAAGAAGATAGCCAAAAGATTATGGGTTAGTGATACAGGTAGCAGAATATCATGCGCAGCATATGATAGGAAGCCATATTCAAGAGCCTTTAAACGCATCGTTCCCACGGGCACTACTGCTCTGTGCCGGGCACCCGAAGCCAACCAAAAAAACTAGCACACTATAACTTTAACTCTCAAAATTCCTGACTGCAACCGCATCTTTAGGAAAATATTGCCTTATAGGAGTGCTCAGAAGATACTCCTATATAGTCCTCTGCTTTGTTATTTCACGTAGGAGCAATACTTGTGGAAGTAGTGAAGTTTCAAAATAGGGTTATCTATGTATGGTCCCTCCCGAGGCCATGTTTCCCCAAACCCCATTATTTCATATGCGTTACATAAGCAAAACGGACTACCCATGAGTGTTGATTTCAGATGTCCCGAAAGTTCCTGCACTAGCAGTGCCATACTAACACACACCCCATCACACCTACACCATACTGCAACTGCACATATGCATGCTACACAGCAACAATCTCTTCCAACCCCTATGGAGTCCGGCCATCACATGTGCCCGAGTAATCCATCTTCCCTCGCCCCATTCTCACAATGCCTACCCTCTACAACTGTACAAACGCAACTCACGCCCACGTGCTGCCGAAACTTCCGTTTTCCGGCTAAAACTACCGCACCCTCCAGGAATTTGTCCCAGGCTATAAGTAAGTGCTCTGAAATAGGGATAAAGAAATATATGGCAAAATAATATGTGGGTAGTTGAAGGCTGATATAATAGATACTCCCCCCTTTTTTAGGCTTCCCCTAGCATGGCAGGAGTACTTACAGGCTGCAGGTGGGTATGATAAGCTGTAGGCAAGGGTAGGTACATGCGTGGAGATTGGGGCGCAAGCCTGGTTGTCGGTACACTTTTTGAGTTTTTGGGGATGCAGTGTTGTAGTCTTGCCCTGCGTTGTCTGGGATGCCAAATTGGGGTGAGGGGTGGGAGGTATGATAAGAGGCTCATGTTGTGTAATTGGGGAATATGCGAGCGAGTGACTGAGGTCCACTGCCCGGGGCGTAGGATGGGAATATTGGGCTTGGGTGCTACCTTTTGGACTGTAAACCATATCATATCCGAAGGTAGTGTGATGATCCTCCTGAAGTTGATCAACCACAGTGTCAAGAGGGTTCATATGTCTTCAATTTCCCGCTCGAAACTTCGGTTGGCTTCCGACTACGATCTCTGTTCAAGATACGAGGGCAATATGTAAATAAGCATGCTTCCGATGTTGAACTGTATTTGGGCCAGACGTGGAAAGCCGGTGCTGTAGCATGGGATAATTCTAGTCTAAAGGACAGAGAGGTGCGGTTACCTAAGCCCGGTAGCACGTTGGGAAGCAAAGTGGGTTTCCGCAAATACTGTCATGGGATCAACATTTTTCATGGTATCCTTGACGGCAATTCTCCCAGATACCGGTATGACAGTCATTCCACAATCACAAGGCTACGGGAGGGATTTTACTTCTTAATGTCATAGTTGTGCTCCCCTAGCTGTCCGGCCCCGCCAGACTTAGCACGGACACATCATTGTGAAAGCTCTAGGGAAATTATCTTAGAAAAGGGTGTACCAACTAAATCACCCCTCCCTCCAACGTTATTTCCTTGAGGGAAAAAAAGGGGGGAATTCCGATAGGGGCTTTCCGCTAATCTCCCTTTTTTCGCTAGACTAGGAGCTCATTCTGGGTTCTATGATAAGTGGCCTATCCCGGTCAAGGCCGTTGGGCCAGTATTGAACAACCTAACACATCCCCCCGGAGGTCTTCTAAGAGACACTGAGCACCCACCGAAAGCTTCTAGCGAAGTGATTATCTTGTATCGTCTCTAATATCTGGTTGGCATTCACATTCGGAGACAAGATTTTGCTTATTCCTACTGGGCGCGGATGGCCAAATTTTGTCTACACTAGTGGTTCTGCCCTTTTTTGGAGCTAAGAGCGAAGATGTGGTGTCATTGTTCCCCTCTATTCAGTTCCCACAATCGAGAGCTTTATCGGGCTACCGGTGGTCGGGTATGTAAAATGAACTGAACTATCTGCCCTATTCCCCAGACTCCATGCCACCTCACCTACCATTAGTTATTATATCGTACTTTGATTGGTGGAATAATAAAGGTCCCAGACGCCTTCCATTTTTGGAAATAACACCTCAAACGCAACGGCACCCTCAGATATGCTACCCTACCAGTGTTGGATTAATATCCTGAGACGCTGTTCTATTCTCTAAGCTCGCATCCTTGATTCGAGGATTCCACTATCTTCTCGAATTCCCCGTTGGAATCTTTATTTTGTTTCCAGTCCAGATTCAGGCTCAGGCTAGTGGATATTATTCTCATTAGACCTTATTTGTTCATTCATTATTGTTCGTTAGTGAAGGTATCAGGCGGATGTACATGACCAGCCCACAGTAACTGGGCTATATAGAGTTCACGGATACCTGATATATATCCCTTCCCATTGTTTATTAATTTGTTACCGAATAAATCTTCTCTCGAAGGTCAATCTTCTGGCCACCCGCTACTATTACCCCAGCTGTGGGCCATCGGATATTTCGGTGGGATGTTAAGCTGTGTCCGAGTGATGGGATATGATGGAGACGAAAATGGGATATGGAGAAGAAAACGAAACACTTTTCTGCAAACCCATCTGAGGAAGGAGAAAACGGGTTGAAAAAATATTGAAAGAAACATGAGTGGGGAAAAGCGGAAAAATAAATAAAAAGGGCGTTTTGGTACTTTCGCCATAGTAAGAGCAAAGGCCTGATGTAAGTTATTACAGAATAGAAGATAGTGAAAGTAACCTAATACTCCTAAACCTAGAATGGTGAGAGAGGCTATTTTTTTATGGGCTAGGGGCGCACTATAAAAGCGGTATCTTTAGTATTGAAGGATTGTATCCTGAGTGATAGCAGTGAACCCGAATGGCGAGTACGGTGTCAATGGTTCATAGTAAGTGGTCCAATACTAAAATCTAAACTAGAGCACTCTACAAAATATTCTATTCTACCGCAGCCCCTTAGGGGCCATTGATAACTAGGATCTACTAATTAACCATTGATCCTACCTCCGGCAGTTCTTCAATACTAACAGCCTCGAACCATAGACAGTACCAACATCCTTATTAAAAACATTATTTACAAGATCAACAACCGCATCAGGAACCAACGTCCTCACCAACATCACCACCAGCAACGATACAAAACTATCCTACGCTCAAAACCTTTTTCCGAAAATCCGTTTATCCAGAATGAACTTCACGAATTACCTTTATATACCAGGCCTTCACTTACACCCGGACCTCTACCTCCACAAAAATGCATCTCTCGAAAGCGCTCAGCCCCAAACGCCTCCTGCACCCCTCCAGGATCATGGCCGCAAGAAACCCAATATCCTAAGCATGGCAGGAAAGAAGTTTCGTTCTCTGCTAGGGCCAACCAAAAACTTGAAGCTCAGGCGGAAGAGAGCAGATACTCCTATTCCTATCCTGTTGCCACCCCTCGTGTTGGAGGTGGGAGGTACTAGCACTGGGCTGTATGCTAATAGGAGGAAGATCTGGAGGAAGTATGTGAGGGGAGATGTTCCGAGAAGCGACCCTGTTGGACAAGAATGCAAGTTTCAATCAGGGCGGGTGGGGACTGCGGTAAATGCTGATGCATTTCGCTTGCATGTTAAGAGGTGGCGTCCTGTTATGGAGGTAATTCCGGAGGAGGAGGAAGAGATGGAGGAAAGGCAGGAGGGGGAGAAGCGGCAGAATGAGTTGGGGGGGAAGGAATTAGAGGAGGGAATGGGAAGGAATGTCCAGTGAATTATTATGTTTCAACAAGCCTGTATTAGAAGCAGGGAGGGATGCTGTAGTTTAGTGGCTTTGAGTTGATTTTATAAGTAGGTTCTTGAGTTAGTCTTAATTGAGTTTTCGCAAAAGTTTGTAACTTTGGCACCAAGGCTGTGCTCTGATATCACTATAATTAATTATCAATGGAAATAGTTTCCCTGATATTATATTCTGTTGATTTTTAAATAATTCCAAGTCATCCAGCACCGTACAAGAAGCTTGGTGCTTCAAATATCTTGTCTGGAAACGTAAGATAGAACAGATGGTTTTTTCATGTGTCACCTGCTCGTGTAACCAGAATACTCACAAATCCAGTACACCGCATGAAACAAATAGTAGAAGAGTGGTGGGCTTCATAGTGGGTTTTCTCTCTCTTTAACATAAGTATCGGTAATGAACTGCTGGCATAATAGGCTCACTATTAGAACACAAAGTAACAGTATAGGTTCAGCAAGTAATGATAAAAGAACGCCGCAGTTTAAGGCCCACTGGAAATATCTTTTACAACTCTTATTTCACATAATCTTAATGCACCAGCTAATTTAAAAAGTTGATTACTTCCAGCCACAAATACTTAGATACATCTTTTGGGAGACATTGCTTCACTGGGATTAGCTTCTTTTCGATGCATTTTCCTTGAGGATGAATCAGAGCCTTCTTTGTAGGATATTCTCAAGGCACAGTAAGGTAGACGAATGTTGTTCGGCCTGCGTTGCATTGCATCTTCCCGCTTCAATACCCTCTCCACAATTCTTTCATGGCGACGAGAGGCAGCCCACGAGAACGTGTTACGCGTTCCTAATACCGCACTGCCTGTGCTGCCATCTCCTCTCCCGAGTACTAGTTTTACCACCCCTCATGCCCTTGGCCGATGGCCCACTAAGATCATTTAGTTTCAATAATAGCTTGACAGCTCTCTTGTGCCCACGATGGGCTGCCCTCCCTAGTAGTGTTAGGCCTTGGTTGTCTGATATTTCGGGGGTGACATCTCCCTCTTCTCCTAACTGCTTGGCTGGGTTCTCCCACGACAGACGCCTGTCACAACTAGAATAGTTGGACCATATACTAGGGCTTTAGAGTTGCTTCCCCGGTAAGGCCTGGTGTTTTTGTTTCTTTTGTCTGCCGCCAAGGGGGAGCGGGGTTTTTGGTGTGTTTTTCGGTCCATTTCCAGCTGAGGGGATTTTGGGCAACGCAGCACTTAGTCCAATTATTCGAGTTACGGTAGTCTAGCCAAAAGAATACCAACTATTATAGTACTACAATACACAAATGAGGGTGTCTACAAAACCGACAAACACAATTCTACACCCCACAGTACTCGAGCCTGGCAAGATGTACACGAGCACCCGGGGGAGTAAGAGCCACATTGAGGTGATGTGAAAAGCCCTTGTTTTCTCTCCCACGGGTTCGGGTACTTATGGTTCGGGAAGAGGAGCACAGTATATGTAATAAAAATCGAAGGCTACCCGTACTGAACCAGGGCCAATGCAATCGGGCGGTCACAATATCTGGAAAGAGAGCGTATTCTGGGTCATCTTAAAATAATGGTTGTTGGCACTCGTGGTTATATAGTACTCCGGGGCTGGGTTTTTTGAGAAAGAAAGAAACATCACTCCTTATTATCATGGGTTCTATTTTTTGCTTTTTCATCATACTAATTCATCAAGACCTGGTCCCTCTGGCTGCTTTCTAGGATTTTGTGGGTTCTTGGTTATGTTTTTGGGGTCGGGATAGCCCCGTTTCAGGTTTTCAACGAGCCACTAAAGTATGATACTATAAATAAGATATTGTGGCCCAGTGGTTAGGGCAACAGACAAGAAATCTGTTTCGTTCCCGACACAGGTTCAAAACCTGGCGATTTATTTTGTTTCAATTTTTATTTTCTTATCGAGGAAAGAAACCTAACCTTGGCGACAAGGATGGGTTACACATGATAGGATAGGTATCGCACATAAGCTCCACTTCTCAAGAGTGGAGTATATCAAGAGTGCTCACCTTGGTACCCCCGACCACTAGAATTGCATCACCAATCAGGGTGTTCATGGGCGCCCAAGATATGGGAGAATCCTAGAATGTAGCCAACTACTCTTCTTTTGTTTGGTTCATGGAGTAAACACGATCTGTGTGTCAACCTTTTGTGGCTGTGGAAGTGGACTACAGTCCCCATGTGCCCGGGGGTGTGCATCACTCCTCCCGCCTTAAGCTTCCAAAAATCTGCTTATACAGGATCATCCATCGTAGTTTAAGCTACCGGTAGTCTACTAGTCTACTACTGCCGGATGATGTTACTCCCAAGGTTGCATCGGGAATGTAGTATGATACCGGTAATTCAAGTCCTAGAGGAAACACGCCGGTATCAACTGCCCAGATGGACTAGAGCGAACGCCGCTCTCATGGGACAAATAGTCAGAAGACTGGTCCAACGGGTAGATGAGCCCGGTAGAAGTCTTGAAGTTTGGATATGTGGGACGCCTTCTGCTCCCGCACGAACCTTAGAGTTTTATCTGTGCCCCAATTACAAGTTTTGTGCATTCCAAAACCTGAGGGAACCTAAAACAACTTTGTGTTTCTACTTGCTTAAATCTTGGCAGAGAATAATGTTTATTCCCCCTGAGACACTGCCGGATTACCTACACTCTCTGGTGCTGCATCCTCAAACACTTTCATGTTCACTTCCTTCATTGGTAGCATTGGCACAGATCAAGTGGAAGGAACCCCCAGAGCTCCTGCACTAGGTCAGCCAAAAGAGGCTGCATTTAGAAGAGCCTTGTTTCTTCTAACTTCCGTTATGTGTGTCTTGGGTCTTTTTCTTCTTTTTTTCTCTAGCACTCTCGAGCTTACCGTGCCATCCCAACATGAGATTGCGCCCTCGAGACCAGTTGGAAGGAAAACACCTGCCATTTTCTCCAGGAAATTGGAGGAAGTGGAATCGTTACTAAATGGGGACAGAAACGTGAGTTTTGCTTCTCATTCATTATTATTAAGAAGCCCTGGGAGAAATCGAGAGACGATATCCGTATTTTGAGGGGAGGAGTGTTCGAATAATACCGTACCCTATCGTGACCTCCTCGATTGATGCCAGACGGTAAATTACACTAAGAAGGTAAAATACAGGGAAACAGCATTTGCCACTTTATAAATTCTAATGTTGGGCAACCCGGCCTTCCACCCCATGCACACATGTCAAGCTGAAGTAGTCTAACGCCTAAACTTCAGAGTCCACCCCGGCGGTGAATATTTAACACCCTTAGAAAGGAGCTCAAAGTTCGAGCACATTGTATATAAACTTATTTTCTACCCCACAAAGGCACTCAGCGCTAGGTTTTCCCCGTGGTTTCTCCCTTTTTTTTTGCTTGAATACTTCTATGAACCTAACCGCAGGAGAGAAAGGGTTGAAGACGTTAAAGAACTGACTAAAGAACAAGAACCCCTGGGCAATATCTGCTATTATAAGCATATCCGGGAATGATGTGAGTATCATACTAAGATCCGGGAATATGGTCTAAAGCTCCAAGACGGTCGGCAAAAGGCGCCTGGTAAGTCTACCGTTCCTCACCGTATGGTACTGTATTGTATCCTATGGTGACTTACCGTACCTTACAGTTCGTACCCCGGATGCGCGAGTGACAAATCATGAAGATATAGGGATCATGGCGCGCGAGGCTGACGTTACTGATAATAGTAAATTCGAAAGACGCTCCCGTTGTTTGGTTAGGGTGAGCGAGAAATGAGCGGTGGCGAAAAAATATTTGGCAACGGGGGGGGGTGTCTGCGCAGACACTCTTATTCTCAAGAAGGCGCGAGGCTCTGTCGGATAAGCCATAGCCTAATAGAGCTGGCGGGAAATTCTTCCTCCCCGAAATCTCAGATGGCTTGATCGCTAGAGGTTCTCGGAACAGGAGGGTCAGGTGTTTAGAAACCATAGCAAGATCTAGGTTCCCCTTTTCTCAGGGAAAAAGAAGCCGGGTTGACTTGGCCTGGCACGGTGGGGGGGGGGAACATCTCAGTGTCTGAGTGCCATGTTCTGAAAGATAACAGCGCCCAAGGACTAACCCCACTCTTTCTACCGGAGAAGCCCAGCATTTCTGGTGTGGGACCGCTAGTCCTTCTGAATCTCGGCATAAGTTAATATCTTAAGAATACTATGCGAGATGTTTTGATACTAAATACCGGGGCTCGGTGAGCTGCGGACTGACTATCCGCCAAGGCTGCCGGTGTACATGGATTAGATTAAAGAGATACCGGTAAGTGAACGAGGGTTTCCGAGCTTAGGTGATGGATGATACCGGGAAGGCGTTGTTTCTGCTTATGTGCTTTGCTCTCCGGCGGATGTATTGTATGATAATACTTATACGCCTGAAGTTTTGGGGTTGTGTGACCAATGTGCGTCTTGGCTTCTTCCAGAACCACGGAATATAGTTTTTCCGATAGACATCGAAAATTTCCACTCATTGATTGCGGCTCTCTGCGGTGGGTCTACTAAGATACGCTCGTGTTCTCAAGTTCACAGATTTGGTCTCTTAGCTTTTTTTAGATATTTTCTAGATCGAACACGGATCCGCTGGGCGGATATATGTGGGGATAAATGTATTGGGCAGTACTATGAGTGGGCCGCCCTAAGCACTGTCGCAAATTCTAGGTAAACTCGAGCCATCGCTACACTTCCTAAAGTAGCTGCTACTCCTCTCGAGCCCTAAATTTTCCTTGGGTGCGCTTTTCTAGGGATGGCAGTTATGCACGGGTGAAGGTGGAGGGTCGAGTTCACCCTGAATTTACAGCACTACTTGACCATAGTGCCTTGTTTTATAGCACTCAAACTTCCAACATCCATACCCAGTCTTTGCAACTACGGTAGGAGGGCAGCACTCTAGAGTTGGCTCCTATGAAAATGTCAGGGTCTCTCGGGTCGGAAATTTGACTTTATTCCTCCAAGTGTAATCTTGGGTAGATGAAGTTTTTGCCCCAAATCTTAGGACAGAACGGTAGACTTTAAACTTGCGACAATGCAGCTAAGGTATCATCCTATCATAGCGAAATCAAAATTTACTCCGCCTCTTACCCCCGGGTCGACCCTCGGGGCATGGTTTCGGGTAGGGAGCTGTCTGTGCACGAAATCGGTGAATGTTCTGGGAACCGACCGGGAATCCGGTGAGGTTTGGGACAAGGAATTGAAGGGATCATTTCGGCTTTACCGGTACTGCCATGGTGAAGGGGGAGGGAATTTGCACCTCCCGCACGATATGTAAGAGCTTACCGGACACCGATAGAATATCGCAGGGGCCTCACCTACTTAAGATTTCGGTGAACTAGAGGATGGATCACGGTCAACTCTATAGAAAGCAGACCTAACCTATCATTATTGTTATACTATGGCATTTATAGTCAAGGGTACAAAGATATAACTTAGAATTCGAAAGAGAGCTGTGATAGTAGCCATCTTCCTTCCATAGCTTAGTCCCAGAATTCAGATCTTGAATAGCCCCAAGGATATTATAATCAGCACCAGGGTTGGTGAAATACAGTTGGCTACCGGGGTACTTTAAGTTAGATTGCTCGGGTGGTACGTTAATATTCTAGAAACTTCCGCCGGAGCGCTCAATGGACCTTCACACCCCTAACTATGGACTATCGGGAGACACCTGGACGTGCCTGGCGCCTTCCCAAGTAAGAGACCTAAACTTGCCTCTTTATGCCGGGACATAGTAAGGACAACCCTTTGAAATCCAACGAGAAATGCTCCCCGGAATGGAAGAGGCAGAGGGAAACAGGGTCTTGTCAACACCGTATAAGAATCTTAGACTTCTCTTCTATCGTGGGTTATCGGCCGTACCACTGAAAAGAATCGAAAATCGGATTGCCATCGAAATTCAATACACTCTGAACACTAACCAAAAACCAAAAAGGCCTATATCTACCAACCTCTATATCTCGATTTCAGAAACAAAACAAAGCACATTGAAATGTACTCCCCCCAAACTCTCATCCTCCTGGCCATTGCTGGCCTCACCACAACCGCTACCGTCCTCGCAGAAGAAATCCAGAGCAGTGCAGCTTACGACCACGTCTACGACATCCCCGAGCTACCCATAGAAGATCTCGCCTGCTCCAACGGCGTAGCAGGCCTATCTTCCACTTTCGGCTTCGACCGCATCTCTCAGGTGCCTGGATACCCGCTCGTCGGCGCTATCGAGAAGGTGGAGAGCTGGGGATCTCTGAGCTGTGGTAGGTGTTACCGTGTCACGAATAAGCAGGGTGGACAGACTATCAATATTATTGCTGTGGATCATGCGGATACGGGGCTGGTGCTGAGTCTAGCCGCTCTGGATAAGTTGACGGGGGGGCAGGGGAAGGTGCTTGGCAGGGTGGATGTTAAGTATGAGGAAGTAGGGGGGTCGGAGTGTGGGTTGTAGGGCTGAATTTTGTATTAGACGTTGCGGGGTGGAAAGGGATTTGGAAGGGGGAGGGAGGTTGGTGATATTTTCTGTTTCTTCTTTGTTTTCTTTTTTTAGTTTAGGGCGTTTTATTTTTTTGGGCATAGCTTGTATCCATCTTGGTTGATCCTCTATTGTGTGAGCATTAAATTGATACTAATTTATGGTTGAAGACCTTTGGGATCAACACTATCCTCATGCGATCGGTCAATCAGACCACTATACAAAGCAGGATTGCTGCAGCAGTGCCAGAGTGCTCGCCAGCTATGCTAGCATCCTTGGACATTCCCTTCATCGGCCTTCCCTGATACATCTTCCCTCCACGGTATTGCGTCCGGCCACTTGCTCTGCATCTTCATGAAGGTGATCAATGCCGCGCGTTCCTTCTCCGTAAAATCAGTGTCTCTGATGACAACAGTTTCGTCGCAATAGAGGCAAGGGAGTAGGTTAGAATAGATATCCCTAGCAGACTCGTCGATATCATTAAACACAAGTCCACGGGCTTGAGCTTCTTGGCGAATAATTTCAATGAATTCCGGCTCCCCAATCAGCCGGCAAAGCCCCGCTTCTACATCCACCCTCAAGGAGACTATATTCCGACTTTTAGCCTCCTCTAAAATGTATTCTGGAGTAACATATTAGTAATGACACGATAAGTGTTCCTTGGCATTAAGTACCTATCGCACGAAAGATTTTTATGCGTCTCTCTATCCTCAACCTTTCGTTTTTTTCTCTCATAAGAGCATCCTATAAAGAAATTAGAAATAGCATGGAGATCATGAGAGGGGACCCTACAGTCAGGCTCTGAATCTCGGCGCTTTTCCTCTGTAGCTCCAGTTCCTGCTCTTGTTCCCGCTCCTGGGAGTATTTGAGCCACCAGTCGTCAAGTCTTTGGAGCTCTTTATTGGACCCCCACCGAGGCCTGGCCTCTAGCCTGGGTTCGATCCTGGGCTCAGCCCCATTTGCGTTTTGCTTGTCCTCAACGATTTTAGGCTGCACCCCACCACTCTCGTATTTGCATGCCGTAATCGAGAGGTTCCGCTTAGAAGTAGCAAAGGTAATCATTCGGTGGGCGAAGGGAGGCAGTGCGTGCGTGTAGGGCGATTGAGACCGGAAACGAGGGAGCATCTTGGACAGGGTTACTGGTAATTATTGTAAGCGGTAGTGTAGTGGTGATAGAGAACACCTGGTAGCAGAAGGAGAAAACACTTGTGCATGGGGGAGGCCCGGTTTAGTGCAGGGAAAGCTGGCACCGGACAATCAGCGCTATCAGGCTGTCGTGAGTCCGGCGTCGTGAGAAGCTCGGAACAAAGGGCACGATGGGAAAACAGAAGTGGGCTGGCTGCTTGATGCACGGATGACGGTATCTAGAGGAAGGAACACAATCGAGACGAAATACCGGTATAGTACTCACGTCCCCGGATTGCTCTGTTACTTCCTATTATGGAATCGCTCATCGTCGGGTATTTTGGCCAACAAAAATTTGTTGGGAAGCAATAGTCACGTCCTAGCTCAGAAAGCTCAGAACCCTAAGAACCAAGACTACAGTATGATACCTTGGCTTCAGACTCTGGCAGACAACCGGAGTGAGAGGCCAACCGTCTGACCAACCAGCCAAAAATCATCTGTGCAAGAGAGCTCAAGATGCCACAGGGTCCTGGGTCTGCCAATCGTATGATATTCTACTTCTGAAGAGAGCTGTGGTTTTAGCCCTAATTGGCATGCGGGACTTGGTTTTCATGTGATAGCCATTATCACAGGCTTCATTAATTCTAGGACCTTGTTTGTGGTTAGGAGGACATTTCCACAAGAAATGATTGATACTGCGTTGTCACAATTTTCACGGGGAACTTAATAGATGTACTGTTCATGGTGGAAATAATAACTTTGATGGATAGTATTTGAAATTTACTTCATGAGCTTCCTCAGATTCTCGAACACTATAATACATCTAACTCTTGTCATGGTCTTGTTTTAAGGTGTCTTTTTTCATTTCACCATTGATACAATAGTGATGGTTTAGTGGATTTTATTGGCTAAAATATCCTAGGATGAGAGATTCCATAATCGGAAGTGACAGAGAAATCCGGCGACGTGAGGCTGGGGTTTACAGGGGGCTCCAAGTGAAGGCTATATAGAGTAACTTAGTGTGATCTTTAAAAAGTCAGATTGACGCTACCGGGGATTTTCCTGAACTTCTATATGTTTACAGCACTTTGCAAATCTTTTGTCCAAGATGTGGGAAAGGAGTTTTTTTTTTGTTGAATAAAAGTCTGACGAAATGTTTCCTACTATACCAATTGCAGTAAGAGTAGATGTGTTTGGAAAATTGGGGCGAGTGAGTGGGAAGTGTCTTACTCTCGCTCCATTTCTCCCAATACATATCCTTTTATCATGATTGGCATAGCACATGCTAGTTTACCCCACTCACATTTAACAAAAAAAAAAAAAAAAGCTCGTTTCCTACTCTTCGGACAAAACATTTGCAAAGCGCTATAAGCTATATTACACACGATAATATTATTAGGTAAACACATCCATCAATTTCCCTACCCCTCTTATACCCTCTGGCTTCCCGTGACAGCCGTCACCGTCTCCGGTTGCTTGATGATCGTCTATTGGTAAATGGCCCCTTAGTTTCGCTTTAACTCCGGTTCCAGATTATACAGTAGTGATTGAAGATGATGGTGGGGTCTGTGAGGGATAGCCTGGGATGGTGGAAGACGATAGAAGGGTAGTGAGTATGGGGGATAAAGGGGATAGTAGGGAATGATGGGGAATGGTATTTTTCCAGCAAATGAAAGGAAACCGGAGGGGAACAGATACTTCAGAGATTGTGGGCAAGGTGAGAAAGATGAAAGACAATGAGAAAAACTTATCCAAATGTTGCAACTGGTCTATGAAAACCTTCGCAATATCTGACAAATTTAATGTGAATCTAGTCTACCTTCTAATCTGAGTACAAAACAGCCTATCTCATCTGCCAGATCCGATGTCAACACTCCCCCTGTAACCTGTCAATCAGACTACGATAGAAGGAGACGAATCCTGTAGTGGCACCAGAGCTCTAACCAGCTCTGCTAGCATCCTCAGACATTCCCTTCATTTGCCTTCCCTGATACATCCTCCCTCCACGACAATGGGTGTGGCCACTCGCTCTGCATCTTCAGAAGGGTGATCAGCGCAGCGTGTTCCCCTGGTGTAAAATCTGTATCTCTGATGACAAATGTTTCGTTACGACGATAGACAGGGGAAAGTAGGTCGGGATAGATAGACTTGGCACAAGCGACAACATCTTCAAGCACAAGTCCACGGGCTTGAGCTTCCTTACGAACAATTTCCGTGAATTCCGGTTCTTCAACCACCCTGTGAAGTTTGGTTAAGAAATTCCTATCATCGCGACACATCCCCCGCCTACCCTCGTTTACAATGTCCACTAGAGTAACATATTAGTAATAATGAGATAAACGTCGATTAGCATTAAGTACCTATCACACAGCAGATTCTCAAGCGTCTCTCTACCTCCAACCTTTTGGTTTTTTCCCCCTTAAGAGCAGCCTATAAACAAATTAGAAATGTGATGATAGTTATCAGAAGAGACCCTACAGTTAAGTTCTGAATTTTTGCAGTTTTCTTCTGCCCCTGCTCCTTGGTGTATTTGAACCACCAGTCATCAAGTCTTTCAAGATCTTGATTGGAGCCCGACGGAGGCCTGTCCCCAAGCTTGGGTTCGATTCTGGGTTGATGCTTGTTTGGATCCTGCTTGTCCTCAGCGATTTTAGGTTGCACCCCACCACTCTCGTATTTGCATGCCGTAATCGAGAGGTTCCGCTTAGAAGCAGCAATGGTAATTGTCCGGTGGACAAAAGGACGGAGTGCGTGCATGTATGATGATTGAGATTGGAAACAAGGGAGCATCTCGGACAGGGTTACTAGTGGTTGAGGGTGTGTGTGGCGATAGAGAACACTGGTAGCAGGAGGCAAGAGCGCTTGTGCGTAAAGGAGGGCTGATCTAGTGCAGGGAAAACTGCCGCTAGGCAAGGACAGCTCTGAGGTTGCCGTAAGGCCAGTGTCTTGAGAAGCCCGGAACAAAGGGGGTGATAGGAAAATAGGAGTGTGTTGGTTGTTTGATGCAAAGATGACGATATACAGGGAAAGATACTCAACTGAGACTGAATACAGCTTGTGCTAGCCACTCTCACTGTGGGCCCGCTATCGTACAAACACCAGAACTGCCAGTCACCCTCAACGTACTGACAATCTCACTCCCACCTTCTCACCAGTGTCATAACCTGGCAAATAACAATAGGGTTACTCCATCAGTGGGGTGGGGAAAGTCGATGCTTTCAGCAAGCGGTCCTCCACTTATTTTGTTGCTTAGGGCCTATTTGGCAAATAGGGCAGTTCCATTGGGCAACCATTTCTGCTATGATATGAAAATGGCCTTCCCTCAATTTCGAAATCGAGGAACAAGGGCAATTTGTATAGATGAACAGAATGGGACAATTGTATTCAAACGAGCCCTCACTAATTGCAGGGAGGAGGGCGCACAGCCCTCCGCCATTCTGGGGTAAACTCGCACAGCAGGGAAAACGCACCACCACAGTTGAGGCCGTGTTTATGATTCTAAAGTACGCATGCAAAAATACTCACCCCATACCCTTTTTCCACCAAAAATGAACATTTTTGAACAAACAATTCTCAACACTGCTTATATAAACACAATTGAAATCTTTCCATTGGCTAGGGAATCACTATCTATTGAAACCTATGAAAGTAGAAGTGTAAGCAATCCAATCTGTCTTCAGGGTTCATGATTGTGTCAGCTAGTATAAAAGTGACCCAAGTTTTTGCATAGGACACCATACAAAAAAAGTACATGGCACCAGTTACCCGATACTTGAACGATATTTTCTCCATCATTTGGTAATATTTAAGGATTCTGTAACTTTCCTCATGTTATCTAGGTGTTTGCTAATACAAGGGTAAATTTTCGCTGATTCTCATAGACATTGCGGAATGAGAGAGGAGGGTGAAGATGGGGACTTTTGGTGTATGAAGGGCATCGGGCAAATACTTTTACCCTAGTACTGTAGTTTGGTAAGCCGGTCCCCGCTCTATGATCGCTCATCCCCGGATGCTCCAGCTGGTTAAATCCCTCGGGTAATTATGATTGTAGCTTAGTAACTCAGAAAGCTCCAGGGTCAAGGACCAAGATAAATGGAGTAGTATATCCACAGTCCTGAATAATCCAGGGGCACGACAGAGCATGGAGTACCGACAGCCAAGACCCCATGACCGGACCGGCCCACGGAATATCTCCCGTCTCTACCTGCAAAATCTAAAGATGACTGCTTTCACCCAGGGCGATGTGCCCGACAGCTTAAGGCGATAGCGTGCAGGGGGGTGTATAGCGGGGAAAACACTCAAAGGACAACTGAGGATCACAGAGTGCTGCAGGTGAAAGCTAGTGCCTGCAGGTGATTATGAGGTCTGTGAGGAACAGCAGGGATGGCGGAAGACGGTCGGGGGCGGTGGTGACTGTGGGGACTATGGGGGATCTATGGAATGATAGGGAATGGTATAGTAGGTGTTGGAGATTAACCCCTTTAGGCTGCTCACCATATATTTTCCATTCACACAGGATGGGAAACACGACTACGATTAACTATAAGCCTAAAATGAGTGATGGCTTCACGAGCGTTCCACCACTATTAGCTTCTTACCACCTAACACCCTAACCTGCATACCTGGTGCGACATCACCAAACACCGATCCACCGACGATGAAACACAAACACCAGCAAGAGCCTAACATCCATCCTCACCCTCGGTGACCGACACTACCCTCGTCAGGTAGCATAACACTACCCTCGGCCACCATACTTCTACCTCGGACATGAATCGGCACAACGCAAAAGAAGGACGACCTAGGGACGGAAAGTGGGAGAGAAATCTGGCACGCTCTGGAAGTGTGCTGGGAGGAAGGTTTTCACTTGAGGAGGATATAAGATAGCCTGTTCTTCCCTTTGTTTGTTCGTTATCAGTTGATCATCGCATTTTCGCTCACAGTCCTATGGTTATCTCTTGTCTTGTCAAAGTCATTCGTTATTGTATACGATCTCTATATTCTTTGGTTCTTCTCTTATATCTTTTGTCTGTCACCTTTATTCGTATGATACCAATAAAAGTGTTCGTACCGTTCGGGAAACTAAGGATTAGATCCACTGCGCCCTACCGCCTACTAGTTGTTTAAAAGTAGAGAATGGTAGGGGGCCGCAGGAGATGGCCGGTGGCTGTAACAAAAATCAGGAAATAGTTGACACTAGTGTGTTACTGTGAAGGGGAGTAGTAGCGAGATTCTAATGGGGACTGGAGTGGTGTATGTGATGATTGGAGTAAATATGAAGCCAGAACAAGGTTCGGGAACTTGTACCAAAGGCGGAGGAGACCTGGAGTTCCCGCAAAAGAATTTCTTTTCCCAATCGATGACACAGAATTTTCCTTTCGAATGTTCTCATTGTGGTAGATAGGCAAGCGATGGGGAGAATGTGTAGAAGCAGAATTATTCAGGAAATTCAACGATAAAAATATAAAGATGACTTTTTATGTTTGTATATTTAGTTTGCAAAGTGAGATAAATGAGAAGTAAAGGACACTATCTACCACGGTTGCAGTTCTGTGCTGTATTTTCATTTGGTTAAAGAGTGATTTGCTTCCGGATGAAGCGGGCAAAAAACTCATCTCCCGGCGCAATGAATCAAAAGGGCAAGCGGAGACATTGCAAGAGGTAATTTTATAATGTGGGACTGTGGGGCCCGATGTCCTCAACTCTGAAATTCGGTAATTTTCCTAGAAGATAGGACTAGACAACAAAAATCAGTCCTCTAAGAAGACCTATAGCGACAAACTCACTATTGAACCGGCAAACTGAGAAAAACATCTCAACCAAGATACCCCTTCCAGGGATATTGAACCCGAACATCTGCGCGCGAATTTAGTATGGGGGTCACAGATGGCACAGAAAACCCGCCATACAAATCTTTACACCCTGTGTTCGGGTTCAATATATCTGGAACGTGTACTAAAGTTGTTTTACATTAGAAAATCACCAACAAGTCACTGAAGGAGCAAAAAGGTAGGGCCCAAAAACAAAACAAAACCTTAGAGCAAAGTACAAAAAATAGTAAAAAATAGTTATGCTGAAAGTAGAAATCACAAATTGATGGAAACTGAAAATAAGAAAATAAGACGGTTTTGAGATTGGCACTAGTACTAGTGAACCCAAGCACTCAGTTTGTCCATCCTAGAGGCCGGACAGGATGGACGGGTATCTTGGCGTCTGCCCGGAAGACAGCCCGGGAGGGACGGGCCGGGACTACAGATGGTGGGAGAGGCCTAAGGGTGAAGGGGGGCCCTCAAAGGAATTGGCTTAGACAGCAGGTAAAGCCTAGAAGTAAGATGAGGTTTCTAACATCGGAGGCAATAGCTTAGGTCCTTATGAAATCTTTCATATAAAAAATAGTTAAAAAAGACACGAATAAATATGCAGAGCTGATGTGGAGACACAAGTATACCCACACATGAGCAAGAGAAACAAAAGGACCATAGAATCAACATGAAAATGGATAATACAATCTCTCCAGGAAACCAAAGGGAAACCAAGGGAACAGAGACTTCACGGAGGTTGTCAGCAAGGAGAGAAATATGAATGAGAAGGAGAAAAACTTGCCCAAATGTAGCAAACAGACTACGAAAACCGTTGCAGCTTCTACTAGACCTAATTTGAATTTAGAAGACCTTCTAACTTGAGGATATGCCTACCCTCTGTTATCTGCCAGCTTCCAGGTCCTACTTCAAGACTAGAACCCCGTGTGATTAGTCGATCAGAATAGTATACAAGGAAAGATTACTTTGGTAGTGCAAGAGGTCTCATCAGCTATGCTAGTATCCTTGGAGATTCCCTTTGTCTGCCTTCCCTGATACTTCCTCCCTCCACGACACTGTAAAGTACCATTGGATCTGCATCTTCATGAAGGCGATTATTGCAGTGCGTTCCTTCGCTGTAAAATCTGTGTCGCTGAGAATAAGTATTCCCTTATCAGGAGACTTAGGGCGACCTAGGTCGTCATAGATAGACCTAGCGCAAGTGACAACATCTTCGGCCGCAAGTCCACGGGCTTGAGCCTCGTTATGAGCAATTTCGGTGAATTCCTCTACTTCAGACAGGTAGTTGATCTCTCGTCTTACGAAGGTATCATAGGCACCCATCCCCTGCATGTCAGCCTCTGCTACAATGTCTTCTGGAGCAACATATTAGTAATAACAAGGTAAGCGTTCATTGGCATTAAGTACCTATCGCCATGCAGATTACCGCTCGTCTCTCTACCTTCAACCTTTTGATTTTTTCCCTCTCAAGAGCAGCCTATAAAGAAATTAGACATGTGATGGTAATTATCAGAGGGGACCCTACAGTTAAGTTCTGAATTTCTGCAGTTTTCCTCTGATCCTGCTCCTGAGAGTATTTGAACCACCAGTCATCAAGTCTTTTGAGCTCTTGATTGGAGCCCGACGGAGGCCTGTCGCAAAGCTTGAGTTCGATCCTGGGTTGATGCTCGTTGGAATTTTGCTTGTCCTCAACCATTTTAGGTTGCACCCCACCACTCTCGTATTTGCATGCCGTAATCGAGAGGTTCCGCTTAGAAGCAGCAATGGTAATTGCACCGTGGACAAAAGGACGGAGTGCGTGCAAGTATGATGATTGAGATTGGAAAGGATGGAGCATCTTGGACAAGGTTACTAGTGGTCGAGGGATGGTGTATGTGGTGATAGAGAACACTTGGTGGCAGAAG
>Ga0307513_10000458_pt1 | contig 58799 bp, 54 predicted proteins | sample 15_EM_MG_FD_202174 | JGI IMG/M metagenome (GOLD analysis project Ga0307513, IMG submission 202174) | Populus trichocarpa ectomycorrhiza microbial communities from riparian zone in the Pacific Northwest, United States - 15_EM | ecosystem: Host-associated > Plants > Roots > Unclassified | place...
GTGTGAGGTACAGGTGATGCGGCTGCTTGCCAGTGGCGATGCGCCGGGTTTCCGTCCAGGTGGCCGGGTTGATCACACTGACGCTGTCGTCCAGCGAGTTGAGCACGAAGACGGGTGTTGCGATGCCGGAGGTGGAGGCGGATGGCGCGGTGGCAGGCACCGGGGCCGTCGTCTGCGCGGCCGCCGACAAACAGACCATCAACAAACCGGTAAGGGCGCACAGCCGGGCGGCTGCTAAACGGGCGGAAACATTCACAAAAACAGTCTTTCTACGTGCAACCGGTTAGTGTAGCGGCGCGGGCTTGCCGCAAACCCCGAAAAGCTTGCAAATGCCCACCAATCAAGGCAATTTCCAGTCTCTACAACACCCAATGCGCCAAACACCCGATCCGTTTACATCCTTTACGATGCTTCGATGAACCTGACGAGCGAGTTGGTAGAAATCAAGGGCGTGCGGCTGGAGACACAAGGCATCGCCGGACGGTCCGATCTGGCCCCTATCGTTTTCCTGCACGAAGGCCTGGGCTCGGTCGCCTTGTGGACGCAGCGCGGCCTCAGCTGGCCCCAGGCCGTGTGCGCCGCCACAGGCCGGGCGGGCCTGGTGTATTCGCGGCGCGGCTACGGCCAGTCGGACCCAGTGCCCGACGTGCGCGCTGCGCCGGGCGAATCAGGCGGCCAGCGCACCGGCCGGCTGCTGCCCGACTACATGCACCACGAAGCCTGGGATGTGCTGCCCGCCCTGCTCGAAGCCCTGCAGATCAGCAAGCCCGTACTGCTGGGCCATTCGGACGGTGCGACCATTGCCCTGCTCCACGCCAGCCGGCATCCGGTGGCGGCCTGCATCGCGATGGCGCCGCATGTGCTGGTCGAAGACATTGCCGTGCAGGCGATTGCGCAGGCGACAACGGCTTTCGAATCTGGAGGATTGCGCGAACGCCTGGCGCGCTATCACGCCGATGTCGACGTCGCCTTCTGGCAGTGGAACGACGTCTGGCTGTCGCAAGCCTTCCGCAGCTTTGACATCCGCGAAGACTGCCGCCGCATCGGCGCCCCGCTGATGCTCATCCAGGGCCTGGATGACGAATACGGCACGATGCGCCAGCTCGATGAAATCGCGCTGGCGGCGCCCCATGCGCAGCAACTGCGGCTGGCGGCCTGCGGGCATTCACCGCAGCGGGATCAGGCCGAGAAGACGGTGGAGGCCATCACCGGCTTCCTGAAAACCGTGGACTGAAGCTGTCGACCGGCAGTTTGCTATATTTTTAATAGCTATCAGTCCAGGTAATTAAAGGGCTAGAGGCCGATTTCGCTTAAAAATAGTTTCCGCGCGCCGCTAGCGCCCATGCATCAAGAAGCCTTGACCTCGACGTGGTACGCCGCCCAGGGGCACCACGCAAAGCGCTCGGGCAGCGGCTTGGCCATCACGTCGGCAAAACGGTCGGTGTCGTACACCGCCCAGAGAGGGCCCAGCCCGCCCAGCGACAGCGGCTGCCCGTCGATGTGGGTGGCGATGATGGGCTGGTATTTGCGCAGGTCGGCCGCGGTGATCTGGGCCGCATAGCCATCGATGGCGCGCACGAAGACGGTCATGCCGTCTTTGAGCGTCACGCCGGCGGCTTTGAGCACGTCGGCCAGCAGTGGGCCTTTGAGGGTGTGGGGTTGGCTGTCGTACTCCAGCGTGGGCTTGATGGTGACGGCCGGCAGCGCGGCGATGGCGGCGAAGTCAAAGGCATGGGCTTTGTCGAAGCTGACTTTTTGCTTGGCCAGCAATTGGTCGAGCTTGGGGTCGAGCGCACCGCGGTTGCCCGCGCCAATCAGGCCGCTCACCGTCAGCAGCACCGGGCCGCGGGCGGCTTTGGGGGCATGCTGCGCCAGGGCGAGTGTTGGGACGGCTACCGCGCCGGCAACGGCGGCACCCAGGAATTGACGGCGTGGGTTCATGCTTCGTTGACTCATGCTTCCTCCGGTTGATGATGTGTGTTGACGCTTGCTTTCAGGCCTTTTTGATGGGCGTGGCCGAAATGCTGGCCATGTCTTCAGCCGTCAGCCAGCGCCAGCCGCCGGGCTTCAGGTCGGCCGGCAAGTCCAGCGTGCCGATGCGCGAACGGTGCAGGCCGGCGACCTCTTCCACCCGGTTGCCGACGGCAGCGATCATGCGCTTGACCTGGTGGTATTTGCCCTCGGTCAGCGTCAGGCTGAGCTGGTTCTCGCCGGTTTTTTCGCAGGCGGCGGCGCGCACGGGCTTGGGATCGTCGTCCAGCACCACGCCGGCCAGCAGTTTCTGGATCTGCTTGTCGTCCACCGGGTGCTTGGCGCGCACTTCATACACCTTGGGGACATGGTGCTTGGGCGAGCTCATGCGGTGGATGAACTTGCCGTCGTCCGACAGCAGCAACAGGCCGGTTGTGTCCTGGTCCAGCCGCCCCACAGCCTGCACACCGGCCGCCGCGCCGCCGCCGCGCTGGCGTATGGGCGCCGGCAGCAGCGTGTAGATGCTGGGGTAGGTGCTGGGCTTTTGCGAACACTCGTAGCCAGCCGGTTTGTGCAGCATCAGGTAGGCCTTCTCGTGGTACTCCCACGCCGTGCCCTGCACCGTGAAATGCAGGCCTTCCGCTATAAATTCCATAGCGGGATCTGTACACGGAGAGCCGGCTACAGCCACAAAACCTTGTTGAATCAGCCCCGCGCACACGCGCCGCGTGCCAAAGCCCTGGGAAAAGAGAATTTCTTGAAGTTGCATGCTTGCCATAGGGCGTATTGTCGCCGGGAGCCTGCGGTGGGCGAAAAGGCCGGGAACGCCAAGCGGTTTGGCCAGAATTGCCACTTTGGCCGTTTCGAGCCACACCGGCCACCTGTGCGGGCGTTTTCAGCCATGGCACCCGCAAGTCCAGCCAGATCGCCCTGCGTGTTGACTGCGGTCAAGCGATTTGCGGGCTTGCCGTCCTATGATCTTTTGGTGAAAAAAAGACAACCATAGCTAATAGCCATAGAGACCGATCAAGACATCATGGAATTCGAAATACCGGAATCCCTGGCCAATACCTTGCTGGGGATGATCAACGCGGAGTCGCCGCTGGCCCGGCGCCTGAGCGAGCACGGCATGTCGCGCGGCAAACGCGTGGTGCCCAGCCGCCTCTTCGACCTCACCGCGCTGAACACGCTGTATGGCCTGTGCCGGGCGGCCAACGAGCGCGAGCTGATGTTCCAGATGCTGGCGCTGGACAACATCCACGCCGCGCCGGCCGCGCGCAAGATCCCGAGCCTGGAGCTGCTGATCCCGGGCCTGATCGCCTGGCTGTCGCGCGACATGATCGACGGCTGGCTCTACAAGCGCGGCAAAGACGGCGTGCTGCTGCCCTGGCTGGTGCATTCGATGCGCCACGTGCAGCCGGCCGACGGCGCGGCCTACGTCATCATCGGCCTCTTGGCCAACACCGTGCAGGCAGCCGGGCGCGAGCCCATCACCGACCCGCGCATGCGCCGCACCGGCATGACCTACGGCATCAGCTTTTATGCCGACGACATCAAGAACCACACCATCCCCGAGCTGATGACGGGCGACGGCTTCTACAAGGAATGCGCAGAGTTCAAGGCCGAATACGAAGCGCACGCCAAACGCTTCATGCAGCTGCAGCCGAAATTCGGCGCGCAGTTCACCGTCTCGGGCTCGGCCTGGATGCCGGACGACAGCCCCCGGCCACAACTGGAATGCCGGCGGCTGCAGGCCACCAGCGCGCGCTGCGTGAATGACGAGGAACTGCTGGAGCGGCAATTCGACACCACGGCCGACCCCACCTTCTGGCGCGAAAGCGGGATTGCCGAAGGTTTTGAGCGCGTGCCGCTGCATTGCTACCTGCACCTTTTTCACCTGGACTGGCACCGCAACCTGTGGGTGCATGTGCAAAATGTGCGCGAGTACCGCTACAAGCCCGAGTTGCGCGAGAAGCTGGTGCTGCCGCAGGCGCACCGCGACCTGATAGACATCCTCACGGCCGACCGCAACTTTTTGATGGAAGACATCGTCGAAGGCAAATCCGGCGGCACCACCATCCTGTGCAAGGGCGCGCCGGGCCTGGGTAAAACGCTGACGGCCGAGGTGTATGCCGAGGTGGTGGGCAAGCCGCTGTACCGCGTGCACTCGGGCCAGCTAGGCGTGACGGCGGGCTCGGTCGAGGCCAACCTGTCGAAGATTTTGCAGCGCGCGGCGCGCTGGGATTCGGTGCTGCTACTGGACGAAGCCGACGTCTATATCCGCCGGCGCGACAACGACCTGCAGCACAACGCCATCGTGGCGGAATTTTTGCGCACACTGGAATACTTCAACGGCCTGCTCTTCATGACGACCAACCGTGTGGCCGATATTGACGACGCCATCCTGTCGCGCTGCATCGCCATCATCCAGTTTGAAACGCCGACAAAAGAGCAGGCCGCGCAACTGTGGAAGTCGCTGGCACAGCAGTTCAATGCCGAACTGTCCGACGAGCTGATCGCCCAGTTGACCGTGACCTACGCCGCCGCCAGCGGGCGCGACATCAAGGAGCTGCTCAAGCTGACGTCCAAGTTCTGCAAGGGCAAGGCGGAGCCGCTCAGCGAAGACGCGTTTGCGCAATGCGCGGCTTTTCGCTGCATCGGCCAAAGCCACTGAGGCCCTGAGACCGGACACCATGATCGACATGTCTCTTCTGGGGGGCGCGCTGCTGGGGCGGCTGTCGTTCCGGCCTGGTGCCAGGCCCCATCAAGACCCCTTGCCTGCCGGCCGGCACAACTTGGGCATTGCTGAGGAGCGCGACGCCGTGCTGATCGTGCCGGACGGCCTCAAGCCCGGGGCGCCGGCGGCGTTGCTGGTGATGTTTCACGGCGCAGGCGGCAGCGCCGACAAGGTGCTGCCTTTCCTCATCGAGCACGCACGGCAGCGCGGGTTTTTGCTGCTGCTGCCGCAGTCGCAGTTTCCGACCTGGGACCTGGTCATAGGCGGCAACGGCCCCGACCTGGAGCGGCTGGACAAGACTTTGACGGAAGTCGCGTCAAGATTTGCGATAGACCCCACGCATCTTGCGTTCGCCGGTTTCTCGGATGGCGGGAGCTACGCGCTCTCATCAGGCGTGACCAACGGCGACATCGCCAGCCACATCATCGTGTTCTCCGGCGGCTTCATGTCGGTCTTCACGCAAGAAGGCACGCCCCGCATCTTCATCGCGCACGGGCTGGAAGACGGGCAACTACCAATAGAAACCAGCGCACGCCCGCATGCCGAACGACTCAAGGCTGCGGGTTATGACGTCACGACCGTGGAATTCAAAGGCCCGCACCGGATTGAGCCGGCTGTGGTGGCGCTGGCGATGGATTTCTTCCTCGGGCCGTTGGCGCCGGGTGCGTTGTAACGCCAGAAATGACAAAGCCGCCGGCCATGGAGTTCATGGACGGCGGCCGTCTTGTATGGTGGGCTGGGGTCTTATGAATGATGCCCGGAAACACCCGTTAATACTAGCGATGCTAAAGAAACTGTTGAAATTGTTCCCCGGCTTGTTCCCCGGTGTTTTAGGGGCTGGGGAAAAGATTACAACGCACGTCCAACGACCTTCAATGTAGTTCAATTTGCTCAAAGTTCGAGGTCGGAATTTTGAATCAATTTTTCTAACCGCCATCAAAAAAAACATAAACTAAATTTTCTGAATCAGCGCTGCATCATCGAATTGCTAGCTTTTGAGGCCGTGAGAGACCTCAATCTCGTTCCCCGATTTGTTCCCCGGTTTACGACTTGCAGGCTAATTGTTGAATTCCACTGAAGTCTGACCCCCAGTGGGTCAGATTTCGACGGAATTCAACACCGGAGCACTTACTCATAGCCGCAAAAGCGATTGAGACGGGGCAACAACGGTGTCCCAAAGACGCTGGTCTAAGCGTCTAAGCATTGCTTCGCGATGCGCTGGTCAATTTCAACGTTCAACGGCACAATCCGCAGCTATGACGTTCAAGCTCTTTATTAGTTACTCTACCCGCGATCTACCCCAAGTCGAACTCCTGCGGCAACAACTGAAAGGTACGTCCATCGACGTCTTTGTGGCGGAGCATTCAGTTCGCCCTAGCGAGGAACTGGCTCCGAAGATTGGCGCGGCAATCGCGAACTGCGACCTTTTCGTACTTCTCTGGAGCGAAAACGCAAAGGCGTCGGAGTGGGTGCCACAGGAGATTGGGAGGGCCACAGCTCTTGGAAAACAGATTCTTCCACTAGTTCTTTCTGACACTGTCGCCTTACCGGGATTTATTCAAAGCCTAAAGTACCTTCCGGTCCACAATGACCCTGCTGGTTCTTTCCAGGCAGCGCGCACAATGATTCTTGAGGAATACGAGAAGAAAAGCGCTGCCATTGCTGCCGCAGTGAAGCAGAAGAGCGAAAAGGACGCGCTAACTTTGGTTGGGATCGGCGTCTTCTTAGCCTGGGCTTTCGGCAAATAGTTCAATTCCGCTCAACGGTGAAGAGTCTCGTATCCGGACTCAACTGTTCATTTCAGCGCCACCTCCCAACTTCCCTCATTTTTTTCGTGTCCGCGGTGAGTCCGCGCGGGACGCAGATATTTGAGACAACGATGTGGTGATCGTAGCTCTCGCTATCGCACGGCGCCCTTTAAACCAAGTCCTGAACTTGCGCACAAACCGCTCTTGCAACTGCGAGGGCGCCCTATTCGCGGGATGGTACATATAGACATCAAAGCTCACCATAGGCAAGAAGGGACGGATAGCCACTCGAGTCAGGTCGGCCATTGTTGCCGTAGCCTCATCAATTACCGCTACGCCTGCGCCCTGCGTGACAAGCGCTAACGCCACTGCGGTTTGTGGTGTTGTCAATGAGATATCGCGCTCTATCCCTTGCCCATCGAATGCAGATTCCACTCGAGAGCGCGCATCATCAATCTCCGCTAATGAGATAAATCGCTGGCCATGAAGGTCCTCCGCACGAACAACCTTATTTGCAGCGAGCGGGTGGCCGATTGGCATCGCGCAAACCCCAACAAGGCTTCCCAGCGGCTCCACGTGGACGCCAGGACGGGGCGCAAGGATCATTGATATTCCAACATCCGCCTGTCCGTCCGCTGTCCAGTCAATCACACGAGGAGAGGATTGCGCATGCAACGCGATCGTCACTTTGCTCGACTCATGAGAGAACTGAGCGACAAAATCCGCCATAAGCGTCTGAGCGAAGCTCGGTGAAGCAACAACCGTAAGTCGGCCGCGACGCATGTCGCGCACGTCTCTGGCAACTTCCTTCAACTCAATCACGCCACGCCACGCGCGATCCATCGAACCAATGAGGGCGCGCGCTTCTGCTGTTGGCACCAAACGCCCGCCGCGCTGCTCGAAAAGCACCAAATCAAGCTCGCTTTGCAGCTGGATGAGTTGCTTTGTCATCGCCGGCTGAGAGATCTTGAGCGAGTGGGCCGCTGCCGTAACAGTGCCGCACTCCATCATTGCTCTGAAGATCTCAATAAGTCGGAACTTCATAGCGACCGCCTTTCGTGGTTTCACTAAATAATAACGAAGCGCTATGGCCACTACGGCCTGAACAGTGAGTAGCGGAAACAACTTAGTCGCATTCGATCACCACCTGGAGCCTCCCATTAATTGAGGCCTGGCCCACGCATCTCAACAGAGTAGCACCAACCTATAACCATCAGTTATGGTTAGATAACGTTAGCCTTTGCAACATGGACATGCGGAGTCGGCGTTCATAGACTTGTCACACATCGGGCAATAGCCTGAGTAACTTAAGGAGACAAGAATGGACCGTCGTGATTTCGTCAAGGGCGCAGCAGCTCTTACTGCAACTGCCGCTACCGGCATAGGGCACGCGCAAGAATCTGGAGGGCGAGTTGCGAAGCGTTCCATTCTGACTGCTACCGCTCAATTCGACCCTGCGCGCCCGGAGATCGCTCGGGTTGTTGCTCAGTCCTGCAAGTCGTTGGGCTGGGAAGTCGAGGCGAACCCAATCGATTACAACCAAGGCATCACCAAAGTCATAAACGAGCATGACTTCGAGATGTTCCTAGTTTTTCTGCCTGGTACCGCCATTCGCATCGACCCTGATTTCTTCATTCGCAGCGTTCACCACTCAGGAGAATACAAGCGCGGCGGCTTCAACTGGGCTGGTTACAAGAATGATCGAGTGGATGCTCTTGCAGCCGTTCAGAGCCGAATGATGAACTTCAATGATCGCTGGAAGCCAGTATTCGAAGCGCAGAAAGTCATCTATGAGGATCAGCCTGGTACCGTGCTGGCCTACACGCAGATGACCATGGCTCATCGCTCGGACAAGCTCAAAGGCTTGGTACCGCAGCTTGGTGAGGGCATCGGCGGCTTCTGGTCCGACATCAACATGGAAGTGGTGGGCGACGGATTTTCACGTACAGGTTCAAACGCTGACGTCAAACATCTAAATCCAGTCGCGGTCAATGACTCCATGGAGTTCATGGAGCTATCCATGATCTACGACCGCCTGTTTCGCCTTGGGCCGGATGGGAAACCCGTGCCATGGGCAGCGTCCGCAATGAAGTTGGTAGATGACAAAACCATCGATCTGACGATCCGTTCAGGTATGCGCTGGCACGACGGCAAGCCAGTGACAACTGAGGATGTCAAGTTCACCTTCGACTATCACAAAAAGTGGAAGGCACCTTTCTTCCTTACCGCTCTCAACAACGTTGTTAGCGTCGAACTTCCGAGCGCAAATACGGTTCGCATCCGACTCGAGAATCCTTCGGCGCCCTTTGTCTCCAATGTAATGGCAACGATGTTCCTTCTCCCAAAACACATTTGGGAAGGCATCCCGGATAAAGCCGGCATTGATGACCCGCTCAAGTTCCCCAACGATAAGCCGATCGGCAGCGGGCCTTTCAAGTTTGACTACTGGCGGCGCGGCTCGGAACTTAAGGTCAGCGCGTTTCGGGAACACTTCAACCCACCGAAGTGCGCAGGCATCATCCGAATTACTTACGGCAGCCATGACGCTCTGGCAGCCGCCATCGAGAAGGGGGAATGTGACCGCTCACGCTACATCGTGTCGCCAGCCCTTGTTGATCGCTTAAAGAGCGTGAAGAACATAGTAGCCAAGGGCTATCCCAGCCACGGCCTCTATCACCTTGCATATAACAACAAGATCAAACCTTTCGACGACCCCGCGTTTCGCCAGGCGCTCAACTATGTAATGCCGCGCAAAATGATTTCGGAACTGATCCTGCTTGGATACGCCGATCCCGGGGCATCAGTAATTTCCCCCATCAATGCTTTCTGGCACAACCCTGCCGTCAAAGTTCCAGCCGAAGACGTGAAGAAGGCGCGCGATATGCTTGCGAAGGCCGGTTACGGATGGGATACGCAAGGCAAACTGCTCTCTCCCCGCGGCAAATGATCTACGCTGCATTGTGGGCAAATGACGCCCGTACTCAAGGCTGCAGCCATCAGGAAGGCTCGCGATGACGGCATATATCTTTCGCCGTCTCCTGTCGGCATTGCTCACGCTATTTGGCGTAGCGGTGATTCTCTTCGTGCTGTTCCGGATGATGCCGGGCGACCCAACGGCGCAAATCATCAGCCCCGCGCTCGATGCGGCAGCTCAGGACCGACTCAAGCAAGCGTTCGGTTTGGATCTTCCGGTGTGGCAGCAATTCCTTATTTACTTGAAGAATACTGCGACGCTCGAGTGGGGCCGGTCCTTCACGACGGGTCAGCCAGTAGCCAGTCTCATAGGCGGCTGGCTGGTCAACACGTTGCTGCTAATGAGTGCCGGACTTGTCTTGGCGATTTCCCTAGGCGTTGTACTCGGTATTTTCATGGCGGCACGTCGCGGCGGCCTCCTGGATAACGGCGCCACTGTTGTGGGGCTCATTTTTCAGGCTTCGCCGCCCTTTGTGATCGGGATCCTCTTACTTATGGGGCTGAGCTATCAGTTGGAGCTATTCCCATCGGGAGGGATGTTCACGCCGGGCGCCGACCCAGGTAATACGTGGATGCTGATTACTTCAAAGGATTTTCTAGCGCACCTGGTCTTGCCAACGCTCACGATCACCGCGCTCTATTTGTCTACCCCGATGCTGGTAATGCGCGATTCGATGCTCGAGGTCCTGGGCTCGGACTTCGTCGAATTCGCTCGGGCCAAGGGGCTGAGTCCGGTTCGTGTGCTGTTTCGGCACGCTGCCCGCAACGCCCTCCTCGCGGTCGTAACGGTTTCTTCGCTGATCCTGGGCTTTGCAATCGGTGGGCAAATCGTCATTGAGACCGTCTTTTCATGGCCCGGCATGGGCAAGGCGATGGTCGACGCTGCGATGCAACACGACTACCCGGTCGCTCAGGCGGCTTTCTTCCTCATGGCAGCAGTAGTGATTGGTTTGAACTTCATCACCGATCTCTCCTACAGCCTCCTTGACCCACGCATCCGACTTGGAACCACATGACGACCGAAAGAATCAGAATGGCAGAAAGAATCAGTCCTGTAGCAATGGCGCCCGTAATCGCGGCGGAAGCATTCGAAATTGAAGCGGCATTCGTCACACCCTACAAACTGGCTACCGGTACGGTTGCTACAACACGCGCCGTTTTTCTCAAACTAACCGACGCCGATGGCTTTGAAGGTTGGGGAGAGGCCAACCCCAGCGAGGCCTTTACGGGAGAGTCATCCGGCGACGCCGCGAGAGCGCTTAAAGAAACGCTGCTGCCGGCGGTTCTTGCTTCTACCAATCCTGAACCAGGTCGGATTGATGCAGCGCTAGACATCCTACTATCCAAGCACCTTTGTGCCAAAGGCGCGGTGAGCATGGCGCTTCTCGATCTCCTCGGCAAACGGCTACGTGTACCCGTTGCAACTCTGCTGGGTGGAAAGCTACGCACATCGCTTCCGGTACTTTGGCCACTCAACAATGGTACCGCCGAGGACGATATTCGCGTAATTGACGAGCAGGCGACCAAAGGATTTTCGAGCTTCATGCTGAAGATGGGCAAGTCACCGATACGTGACGAGGTAGAGCGAGTTGCTGCGCTTGAGGCCCGCTATGGAAAAAGTGTCGCGCTGATCGCCGATGCCAACCAGGGATGGAGCCGTGACGAAGCGCGAGAGTTTCTAGACGGGGTCAGAGGGTCTCAGCTTGCGTTCGTCGAACAGCCCGTCGTGAAGGACGACCTAGAGGGTATGGCGCTTCTGGCGGGCCGCAGCACTATGCCGATTTCAGCCGATGAGTCGGTGGTAGGACTCGCACATGCTGCACGGATCGCCAGTCTCGGCGCCGCCAGTGTCTTCAGCATCAAGAGCAGCAAGAACGGCGGGCCTCTGCGGGCCCAGCGCATCGCAGCGGTGGCGGAGGCCTTCGGGATTCATTGCTACATGAATTCAATGCTGGAATTCGGCATCACGCAGGCAGCTTCGCTACAACACGCCGTGACCATCAGGAATCTTGTCGACTTTGGGCACGCGTACATGTCCACCTTGCGCCTGGCGGAAGATCCTACCGATTTCTCTACGTTTGTGCGCGGTGGGGTAGTGCACTTTCCCAACACCGCCGGCTTAGGTATTCAGGTCGACGAGTTTCACGTGCGCCGCCTGGCGGTGGATAGCTTCACTCTTGGAGCTAAACGGTGAATCAAAAATCCGTTAAGGTTCCCGCCGTACCCCTGGCCAGAGGCCGGGCGGTGCGTTGGGCTGGCGTGCTACGCCGCGAATTGTCGAATAATTTTCGGATCATCCGAGCAGATCGGTTGGGGAGCTTCGGCGCAGTCGTGATCGTCATCGCAGCCCTCGTGGCAGTGTTCGGTCCGTGGCTGATGCCACACGACCCCTACGAGTCGTTACGCATGGCCGACGGACGCATGGCCGTGCTGCAGCGTCCCAGTTGGGAGTTCCCGCTTGGCACGACCAATCTCGCGCGTGACATCCTCTCACAGATGATCGTGGCGACACGCACCACTATGGTGATCGGGCTCGTCAGCGGACTCATTTCCATTGTTATCGGCGCCAACATCGGGCTGATCTCCGGCTACTACGGCGGACGCGTGGATAACTTACTGATGCGACTGACCGACATCGTCTACGGCATGCCATTCCTTCCCTTCATCATCGTATTGATCTCCCTATTCGGGCGCTCCATAGGTTTCGTAATGCTTGCGATCGTGGTGATAGTCTGGCGCACATCCGCGCGCGTAGTTCGCGCTCAAACGATGGCGATCAAACAGCGGCAGTTTGTTGCCTTCGCAAAAGCGCGAGGTGCCAGTGATATGCGCATCATCTATCGGCACATTGCGCCAAACATCCTACCGCTGCTACTGCTTTACACCTCGTTTAACATCGCTTGGGCGATCGTGACCGAAGCATCAGCCAGCTTCTTGGGCTTCAGTGATCCCAACGCCATAACTTGGGGCAGCATCTTGCAAGACTTGTGGGCATCGGGCTACACACGCAGCGCATGGTGGTGGTTTATCGCGCCATCGGCGGCGATCGTGTTGCTCGTCAGTGCTTTTGTGTTCGTGAGCCGCGCGTACGAAGTAGTCGCCAATCCACGATTGGGGGACCGCTAATATGCTGCTCGAAGCTCGAAATCTGCGAGTGACTTATCGGACCACCGAGGGAGATGTGCGTGCCGTTGATGGACTCGATTTAGCCATCAGTGAGTCTGAAGTCTTCGGCCTGGTCGGCGAATCTGGCTGCGGCAAGTCGACTGTCGTGAAAGCGTTGTTTCGGCTGCTGCCACCAACGGCTCGGATAGAGGCCGATGTGCTACGTTTCCGGGACCACGACTTGCTCACTATGGCGCCGGTTCGCTTTCGGCGAGAGATTCTGATGCGCGAAATTGCGTTGGTACCGCAGAGTGCACAAAACTCGCTCAACCCAGTGCAGCGCGTAGGACCCCAAATTATTGAGGCCATCCGCGCCCACTCAACAGCATCCACAGCCAAGGCTCGCGAACGCGTAGCTGAACTCTTCGATATCGTCGGCTTACAGTCGGAACTGATGGAACGATTTCCGCACCAGTTCTCAGGCGGTATGCGTCAACGCGCGATGATCGCCATGGCCTTGGCCTTCGAGCCCGCGCTGCTGGTAATGGATGAGCCAACTACTGGTCTGGACGTACTGGTGCAGGAAAGGCTTCTGGGCCGCATCCGGAAAATCCGGCAACGAATCAAGTCGTCGATTCTGCTCATCACGCACGATATCGGAGTGATTGCTGAAACTGCAGATCGGGTCGGTGTAATGTATTCCGGACGCATGGTCGAAAGCGCGCCGACTACTGCACTTTTCGCCGCGTCTCAGCACCCCTATACCCTTGGCCTCAAGAATGCATTCCCTAGCATTCTTGAACTGGGGCGCGAATTAATTTCTATACCTGGGTCGCCACCGGACTTGTCGAACCCGCCCAAAGGATGTGGCTTTTCTGAACGTTGCCCGTTTGCGCTCGAGACTTGTCATGCGCAGCGGCCAGCCCTCCTGAAAGTCGGATCCGATCACCTTTCGGCCTGCATACGTACAGCTGAAATCGAATATATGCGCGATGCCGCATCGAAGAAGTTGACATGGCACTCTTAAGCGTAGAACACCTAACAAAGCATTTTAGCCTCGGTCGCGATATCGGCGCCGTGCTGCGTCGTCAGCCATCGAGCTGGATCAAACCGGTCGAAGACGTGACCTTTTCTATTGGCGAAGGCGAGATACTGGGCATCGTAGGCGAATCAGGTTGTGGTAAGTCGACAACTTGCAACCTCATCTCCAAGCTCGACGACGCAACTAGCGGGAAGATCCTTTTTGACGGAGAGGACGTCACACACCTCAGCAAGACAGCGCTTGCTCGCTATCGCGCACAGGTTCAGCTGATCTTTCAAGATCCCTTTGACTCGCTGAACCCTCGACTAAAGGTCTTCGACATCGTGGCTGAGGCACCGCGCGCGCTCAAGCTTTGGGACGAAGCCGAGATTGCGCGACGGGTTCCTGCAATGTTGGCATTGGTGGGGCTTCCCCCCGAGCGATACGCGCAGCGCTATCCCCATCAGCTGAGCGGCGGTGAGCGCCAGCGCGTCGGCATTGCCTCCGCCCTGGTTCCGGAGCCGAGGTTGGTGATTGCTGACGAACCGGTTTCTATGCTTGACGTGTCAATTCGCGCAGGCGTCATGGACCTGCTGCGCGATCTCTCGACGCGACTCAAGTTCTCGTGTCTCTACGTATCGCACGATCTCTCAATCCTCACTCACCTTTGCGACCGGGTGATGGTGATGTATCTCGGGCAACTCGTGGAAGTGGCTAGCTCGCACGATCTTGTGAATTCGCCGCGACATCCGTATACGCGCGCGCTAGTGGCGGCAGTTCCAGTGCCTGACCCGGCCTACCGACGGCAACCGGTTGAGATTATGGGCGAGCTCGCAAAGCCAGTCGATCCCCCTCCAGGATGCCGCTTTGCTCCGCGTTGTCATCTCGCCATGCCGCAATGCTCAGAGACGCCAAAGATGATAGAGGTTGCTGGAAGGCATACCGTTGCCTGCCATGCTGTGGTTGAATAAGTAACGCTGAGCAGCTTGCGACGTCGTGGATGTGAAACGCTTGGATTGGTGATAGTGGCTCATTCGACGGCCAATCATGGAGATGGAGGGGCCCCACTCAGCCATTTCACCAAGTCTCAGTGAGGTTCATCACTCAACCAAATACGACGCCAAAGCAGTGCTGCGAACCTTTTTCTCATCCACCTCAATACCCAACCCCGGCCCCTCTGGCAAATAGACCACGCCGTCACGGATGAAGGTATGAAAGTTCGTCGCATCACCACTCAAGCGGAGCACCGACCTGTACGAACCTCCAGCGTCGACGAGATTGGTTAGTGTCGAGATAAGGTGGAGCGACGCAGCCTGTGTTATCCCGCCTTCCAACATTGAGTTTGGGTAACACAGGATGCCGTTCCTCTCAGCCAGTTTTGCTATCGCTTGGGCAGTTAATATTCCGCCATTCTTGGATACCTTGATACTGAAAATCCTTGCCGCGCCTTTTTCAAGGATCTCCATGGCACTTGCCATTCCCGTCAGGCTTTCATCGGCAGAGACAAGTAATTTGGTATTCTTTTGCAATTCCGCCATGCCATCGATGTCGTGCTTGTCGATAGGTTGCTCGACGAAAATCGGGTAATCCGGTACCCCATCCAAAAACTCGCGGGCCTGCTCCCGGCTCCAACCGGTATTGGCATCAACCTTGATCGTGATGCTATCTCCGTAGCGCTTTTGAAGCTCGGTCACTCGCGTGATCTCCCCGGCTATCGGATAAGCCGACATGCCCATTTTGAGCATGTAATGGCGATAGCCCTCCTTCAGCTTTGCGTCAATGATGCGGATATCGTCATCGGCCGTACCATTGTTTAGCGGGTGAGACACATCCAGCGATCGGCGGACCACCTTACCCAACAGCTCTGCGACTGGTACGCCCAGCCTTTTTCCCTGAAGATCCATCAGGGCGATGTTGATCGCGCCTTTAGCCATGAGATCTTCATCGGGTTCATCTTGACCGAGAAGCTCTTCGATATGGGATGGATCTACGTTTTCTTCGCGCAGGACGATCGGCAATAGGCGATTCTTCAATGCGGCGATAACGTCGTCTGCATCTTCTTTCGTGAAAGGCCGCTCTGGATTGGCCTCGCCGTACCCAACACGACCTTCGCTATCAGTCAGGATAAGAAGCACGGGGAAAGCCTCGTAGACCGTGCCATAGGAAAGTTTGTATCCACTTAGGTCGTATTTAAGCTTGAAGATTTCGGCCCTGATGATTTTCCCCATCTTCGAAGACCTCTTTTCTACGGGATTCGATGTGGTGATTTCGGCGGAAGACATATGAAGAGAACCTTTAATAGTTTGTTAAAAGATCAAAAAAAAAAGTTGAACGCACTTTTTGCGTTCAAGCCGCAGCTGCTTAAAAGATCGTCGAACAAATGTCGCGACGTTGATGTGGCAATTGCGGGCTATGCTTGTACTAGCGCACCGGCAATACCTGCCTTTTAGTAGGAGCCATTTTTCTTGCGTTAGCGGACAAAAAATCTTTTGCCCAGTGCGGGGTCAGCAACCCAAAGAGATTTTTTGGATCCTCCAACTGAGGCACCAAATCGATCTGACGACGGTGGACAGCGTCTTGTTGCTGCAACCGCACTAAGTAACGCAAAGCCGAGTAATCCTCTAGCGCAAACCCCACAGAATCGAAAATGGTGACTTGCTCTGGCGACGTTCGGCCAATGGCTTTTTCAGAGAGGATGTCCGCGAACTCCGTGACCTCGAAATCGGCGGGCAACTGCTGGATCTCTCCTTCAATGCGCGACTGCGGTTCGTACTCAACGATGACACGCGCATCACTACGTAAGAGAATATCTGCATGCAACTCGGTCTTTCCAGGGCAGTCCCCACCTACCGCATTGATATGCATGCCTGGCGTGATCATTTCCGGAGTGAGGATCACAGCATTTCGCTTGTCCGCCGTAATAGTTGTAACGATGTCGGCGCCAGCCACCGCCTCCGCCGCAGACTGACACAACACAACATGAAGATCGCGCAGCTGAAGCGCGTGAAGGTTGTTCATCAACTTACGACTGGCAGCGGGATCTACGTCGTAAATCCGTAGTTCACGAACGTCCAACATGTCGTGAAAAGCAATTGCCTGAAATTCGCTTTGCGCGCCATTACCGATGAGAGCCATGACACGAGTGTTTGACCTCGAAAGCCATTTGGCCGCTAGCGCGGACATAGCCGCAGTACGCAATGCAGTTGTAATTGTGAGTTCCGAAAGTAGGACCGGGTACCCGGTTTCCACATCGGCCAGAACCCCAAACGCAGTCACAGTCAAAAGTCCAAGGTCGGTATTCTTGGGATGTCCATTGACGTATTTAAATGAGTATTGCTTGCCATCACTTGTAGGCATGAGCTCGATCACGCCATTAGGAGAATGAATTGCATGACGCGCTGACTTATCAAACTCATTCCAACGACGGTAATCAGCCTCAATCTCACGTGCGAGACCCTCAATAAAGGCTGCTGTCCCCAAACGGGAAACGATTCTCTGAATACTCTCAATACCAATGTAATCAACCACGATGGGCTCCTTTTTTACCTTAACGGCGTAATAGCTGATCTAAGCGCGTAACAACATGCAGCGGCCAGACCAAGCGAAAAGAGAAGCCAGTAAGTTGCAGTCTCGTGAATCTGGGACGACAACTTGCTAGCCACAAAGCAAGCAATGATGGGGAACGTGCTACTCAGAATCCGAGTAGCACCCTATCTACAGCTCCGAAGAGCTTCCCGTTGAATCACTTTCTGAGTGAAGATTTTTCGTTAATTGGAGGGATCAAATTCATCGCACCTTCGAGAGGGACCCCGTAATCAAGCGCACCGCGGCGCGCCCAAACTTGCTGCAAATCAAACAACGGGATGGAACACAGATCAGCGTTGATCTTTACCTGTGCCACGCGCCAAAGCGCGTTTCGCGCGGTTGCGGTTGGCGAAGAGCGAGCCGCATCAATTTCCCTATCGGCCGCGGCGCAATGTGAGAAATTCGTCACTTGGGTGGGTGAGCCAATTTCCGATCGCGAGTGGTAGAACTCTGTGAGGTAGGAGTCGGCCACTGGGAACCGCGCAGCACCGTAGAACACGATGGCGCTAAGGTCTTTTCGAATCAACGAGTGATACGTCGCGTGCTCCACAACTTCCATTGTCAAATTGATACCAACACGCTTGAGTTGCTTCTGCACTACCTCCATGACAGGAAGTTGCGATGGCGTGCTGGACACCACCACCTTGAGATTGATTCCGTTTGCATGACCAGCCTCCGCAAGCAACGCTTTTGCTTTGACGGTGTCATATGGAAATTTGGGACCCACGTCAGTCTCGCCGGCATAGCCGGGCGGAACAACTGAGCGGCCCGCCTTTACGATGTCAGCCCCGATAAACTTAATCAGCTCCTGAACATCCACGGCACGTGCGACCGCTTCACGAACACGGGGGTCGTCTAGCGGCTTGATCCGGCGATTCAACATAAGCGTACGAAATTCGCCCGGACCGAAGACATCAATCTTCACAGGTGATTGGTCTTTCGGGGGCGTCCAAAGGCGTGCACGCTGCACCCAGCGCTGATCACGTTGCCCCGCAACCAGATCCAACTCGCCAGTGGCAAATGCCAGGCCGCGAATGACCTCCGAAGGAATAAACCTGAAAACTACACGATCGATCTTCGGCTTTCCTCGAAAATACGTTTCATTCGCTTTCAGTACTACCTCGCGCTGCTTCTGATACTCAACAAACTCAAAAGGGCCAAATCCTACTGGCTTCAATTTGAAGGCCTCTTTCAGCTCTTGGTCGGCCTTGCGGCTCACGATCATGCCGCCGTGATAGTTCGCAACTAGCCCGAGCAGACTGGGGACTGGCGTCTTGAGCTGGATGCGAACCGTATACAAATCGGGAGCGCTGACCTCCTTGAATTGCTCAAATGTGGACGAGAATGAAGAGCGTTTTGGATCTGCGGCACGCGTGAGGCTGTAGACCACGTCTTCCGCATTTACTTCGCCGTAGTTGCGGTGAAACTGGACGCCGCGACGAAGCTTAAAAACCCAGGTGAGTCCGTCCGAAGAAGTCTGCCAACTCTCAGCCAGATCTCCCTCAATCTTTTCGGGATCTGCCGACCCTGCCGGAAATCTGACCAGCCCACCGAAAATCATGCTGATGAGTCCCTTCTCATCCGATACGGCAGTTCGGTGGGGATCCAAGGTCGTGATGTCTGTGGCGTCACTACCGATTCGAAGGATAGACTCCTGTGAGAAAACCGGAACAGTAAAGGCAATGCATGCTGAGAGGAGAAATGCGCGGCCAGCCGTCACATATTTGGAGTGCTTCATTTATGCCTCCCGTGCAACTGCAGCGGTAACAATCATCTCTACCAAAACGTCGGCAGCACCCATCTCGCACTGAGCCGTGGCACGGGTAGAGGTGGCACCAGCCGGGGTCCACGCGTCCCATATTTCGTTCATTCCTACAAAGTCTCTCTCGATGTCCTTTAACCAAATTTGAGTCGTCAACAAACGTGTTTTGTCAGTTCCGGCCTCAGCTAAAAACTTGTCAATTTTGGCAAGCGTTTGCTTGGTCTGCCCGCGAATGTCCTGACTGCGGTCATCGGCAGTCTGTCCGCCAACAAAGACCATGCGGTTATAGATAACGACGCTGCTACGACGCACCGTTGTTGAAATTCGTTTGATATCGCTCATGCCATGCACCTATGTTTGTTTGATTGGGAATACTGGCTAGCCCTGCTTCACGCATAGCTGCGCCTTGACACTTCTAGGGAAACTTCGGAATCAGGAAATTTCGATCCGCTTTGGGGCGATCAACCCATTCATCCCACCGTCGATCAAGGGGTAAAAGCAAGCGGCCATTCGACGCGCATCCAGTTCCACCATTGGAGGTACGCGCGATTTGCAATCGGGCTGTACCCGTCCGCATCTGGGATGAAAGGTGCAACCAGGAGGAAGATTCGTAGGGGCGGGTATCTCGCCGACGATTTTTGAAAGGCGTACGCGCGCTTCGGGGTCTGGCACAGGCGAGGAATCGCGTAGAACACGGCTATACGGGTGCCGTGGACTATCAAGCACTTCTGCAGTCGGACCTTCTTCAATGATTCGGCCCAAATACATCACGCATACAGACTCACAAAAATGACGAACTACACCAAGGTCATGGGAGACAAATACAAAAGAGAGTCCGCGATCCCGCTTCAAGCGTTCGAGCAACTGCAAAATTTGAGCCTGGACCGACACATCGAGTGCCGATACGGGCTCATCCGCTACGATCAGCTCTGGATCTAGCACGAGGGCGCGAGCTATGCCGATGCGTTGACGCTGGCCGCCAGAGAACTCGTGTGGGTATCGGTCCAATGCCGACCGAGGCAAACCCACCTCATCTATCGTCTGCACCACTTTCGCAGCAATGCTTAAGGCGTTGCCAAGTTTGTGCACAAAAAGTGGCTCCGACAGTGCTTGGCGTACCGTTCGTCGAGGGTTGAGTGAAGCGTAAGGATCTTGGAAAACAATCTGAATTCGTCGGCGAAGTGCCCTTAGCTCAGACGGGCTCGCTTTCCGTATATCTTTGCCATCAAACAGAATGCTTCCCTCATCGGGCTCAACTAGACGCAGCAAGGTCCGCGCAACTGTGGATTTCCCACAGCCCGACTCACCCACCAGTCCTAGCGATTGACCCCGTCCTACGCTGAATGAAACGTCGTTTACTGCACGAACGATCTGTTTAGCTCCGCCCAACCAACCCCCGCCACTTTCGAAACGCTTGACGAGGTTTCGCACTTGCAGAAGGTCGTTCATGCCATATCTCCATGCTGCTCAACGCGAACCACACAGCGCACCTGATGCGTTGCACCGACGCGCGCCAGTTTAGGCCTATCGATCTCGCAGCGCGCCTCCTTCAAGCGACAGCGAGGGGCAAATGCGCATCCTTTTGGCAGTGCATTGATTGCCGGCACGCCCCCGGGAATGGACTCCAGTTCTGCACTATTACCGTCCACCCGAGGCATGGCACGCAAAAGGGCTTCGGTATAGGGATGCATTGGCCTGGCAAATAGCGTGTGCACGTCCGCAGTCTCCACGACCTCCCCGGCGTACATCACCGCCACACGATCGGCAATCTGAGCAACTACACCGAGGTTGTGTGTGATGAACATCACGCCCATGCCATGTGCGGTCTTTAACTCCGACAAGAGGCTGAGAATTTGCGCCTGAATAGTGACATCCAACGCGGTTGTTGGCTCATCCGCCAAGAGCACACGGGGCTTACACGCCAGCGCCATTGCTATCATGACTCGCTGCCGCATTCCACCCGAGAATTGATGCGGATAGTCGTCATACCGCTTTGCCGCGGCTGGAATTTTTACTTCTTCTAGTACCTCAAGAGCAAGGCGACGTGCTTCCTTCTTGGTGACATTCCGATGCTGTTGGATGGCCTCCGCAATTTGGTCGCCTACTGTCATGGTAGGGTTCAAGGAGGTCATCGGTTCTTGAAAAATCATGGCAATTGCCTCACCACGCAACTTTGTCATTTGCTTTTCGGACAAGGCTGCCAAGTCCACTCCATCCAGAAGGACCTGTCCGCCTCCATGACGAGCAGCAGATTGAGGTAGCAGACGCAATACCGACAACGCGGTAACGCTTTTCCCACTACCCGACTCGCCGACCACGGCCAGAGTTTCGTTCGCTGAAACCTGGAGTGATACCTCCCGGACTGCGGCATGCCACGCTCCGCCAATACGAAACTCCGTGCGCAGATCACGCAACTCCAAAACCGGGGGCTTGGAAACTAGAGGGAAATTCATGCACGCTCCGAACGAAGTTTTGGGTCGATCGCGTCACGCAGAGCGTCGCCAAGTAAATTTAGGGCCAGCACAGTTATGAGAATGGCCAAACTAGGGAACACCGTCAGCCACCACGCATCTAGGATGTGCTCAAAGCCTTCACGGATCATGCTGCCCCAGGTCGCAATAGGTGGGGGTACACCAAGCCCGACAAAACTGAGTGATGCCTCGGTTCTGATGGCGGAAGCCATCCACAACGACCCAAGGACAACGACGTCTGAGATCATGTTGGGCAGAATGTGTACGCCCATTAAACGAATGGGACCGAAGCCCAACGCCCTACCCGCCTCCACGAAGTCGCGCTGCTTTAACGCAATGGTTGGAGCTCGCGCCACACGTATGAATGGTGCGATCTCAGTGATGGCAATGGCCACAATGAGGTTTTCTAGACTCGCTCCCAGCATGGCTGCCACCATGATTCCCAGCAACAAGGTTGGGAATGAAAGTAGCACGTCGACCAGTCCCATGATGATCTGATCAACCATTCCGCCGACATAGCCCGCCAGAATTCCCAGCGCTGAGCCGATGCACATGGCGATCAGAATCGCCACGAAACCGACAAGCAGCGACACGCGTGATCCGTATATGAGCCGCGAGAGCACGTCTCGCCCATAACTGTCGGTTCCCAACCAAAACTCCGCTGATGGCGGTTCAAGCCTGAACGCAATGTTCTGCTGAAACGGGTCGAAAGGAGCAAGCAATGGCGCAAATACCGCAGCGATCACGATCAGCAGTAACAACCCAATGCCGATCCAGGACATGCGGTTCTTACGGAGCGCCTGCCAGACGGAGTTCGGCTTGGCAACTGCAGGGGTAGCAACGGCGCTCATTTGTATTTCACCCTAGGATCGACCAAACCGTAGACAAGGTCAGTTATCAAATTAACCACGATCACGCAGGAGGCGAAGACCACCATTAGTCCCTGCAGCAGCGTGTAGTCTCGAGAGTTCAGTGCACCAAGGATGAGTTTCCCGAGCCCTGGCCTGTTAAAAACGATCTCCGTCAAGACCGAATTCCCGATCAGCGTTCCAAAGTAAAGCCCCACCACCGTGACGATAGGAATCAGAGCGTTACGCAAACCGTGACGCAGAATCAGACGCATAGGCCGGACCCCTTTGGCGCGTGCAGTACGGATGTAGTCTTCGCCCATTACGCCCAGCATCGAAGCGCGAGTGACTCGCATGACGTAGGCCGTCATGATCAGACCTAGATTAAATGCAGGCAATGCCAGGTTGTGTAGTTGTTGAGTCCAAGTCCGCGCCCCTGTACTCCCTATCACCGGGAACCACTGCAATTCGATAGAAAAGACCAGCAGCATCAGGATGGCCGAGACAAACGCAGGAAACGAAAGCCCGACAAGGGAAAGGATTCGCCCCAGATAGTCCGGCCAGGCATTGCGGCGCAAAGCAGCCCAAATACCCAAAGGCAAGCCGAAAACTATTCCTATCAGAATGGACGCTCCGGTCAGCTGCAGTGTCCAGGGTAGTACCAGCGACACTTCGTGCAGCACCGTTCTTCCGGTTGCCATCGATGCTCCGAAATTTCCGGACAGCATATCCCGCAGAAAATTCAGATATTGAAGGTGCATAGGTAAATCGAGCCCCAGCTGCTTACGCAGGGCGTCGAGCGCTTCCGCACTCGCCTGATCGCCCAGCATGACTGCTGCTGGATCGCCTGGTACCAGACGCACCAAAATGAACACTGCCGTCAACATGGCCAACAGAGTCGGGATGGCCATCAATAGGCGTTTAATAGCGTAACGAATCATGATGGTTGCTCCAGCGAAGCCAGCTCGCCGAGCGTGAGTGGCTTGAGCGGCGGGCGAATGCGATAGAAACCAACTTCCGCGACCGTCCTGTTTTGCACGGCTGCGATGATGTGCGCGACGGTATAGCCGCATTGCCGTCCTTGGCAAGGCCCCATACCGGCGCGGGTAAAGGCCTTGATCTGATTAGGCCCTGGCTGTCCAACCGCCGCAGCCTTTCGAATCTCACCCGCCGTTAGCTCCTCGCAACGGCAAACAACCGTCTCATCAGGCGGTGAGAAGATACTGGGTCGTGGTGGATACAACGCATCTAACATGGGGCGCAGCCTCAATAACCTCTTCAATTCCTGACGTAGGGGCGTAGCCTTAGCCACTGCCGCTTCCCAAGAGAGATTTCCAGCGCGTTGTGCAATGCCAATTGCGACCAACTCCCCCCGTACGCAAGCCGCCTTAGCCCCCCCGATTCCAGCTCCATCACCAGCAACATATATCCCCGACTTGCTCGTTTGCCCCCATTCGTCCAGATCAGGCACCAGGCAAACCTGCTGAACACTCCAGCTATGAGCGCATCCCAAAGCCTGTGTCATGTGAATAGATGGCAGAACGCCTTCATGGGAGAGAAGAACGCTTGCGGGGGTTCGCACTACTTTCCCGTTGGTCTGCGTATATTCCAGTTCTTGCAATCGTCCATCGCCGAACGCCCGAACACCTGCCACATGACGCACGTGCTTGACACCAGCCGCCCTAATTTCATGCAACCAGACTAAGCCCTTCTTGATTTCACCCAGATCGGCGATCACCGCAAAAATCCAAGGTAATGCGCGACGCCATGAACCGGCAGGAGAGGTGTCGAGCCAGCCAGCAATCTTTCCGCCGGCTCGCAGCAATTGGGCCATATACAAAAGAGGCAGGGGCCCGCTACCGACAACCCACACAGGGTCCGCAGGAACTTGTCGCGAAGTTTTTAACAAGATTTGAGCTGCCCCAACGGTAAGAACTCCGGGCAAAGTCCATCCTGGAAACGGTGCCGGACGCTCTTGCGCACCGATGCCAAGGACGATTTGCTTCGCACGCACGATCTCAGCGCGTCCTTTGGTGGACATATGGACATTCCACTCTGGCTCGATTTGCCAAACTTGCGTGTCCGGCTCGTAGGAGGCCCCGCAAGTGCGAAAGGCTGCGGCAAGTTCAGTGCCCGAGCGATATTCTTTGCCCAAAAGCTCTCCCGTAGGCGTCGACGCTACAGCTTCCACTGCGCGCCAGATCTGACCGCCCGGTGCTGGTTGCTCATCTACGACCAAAACCGATAGCTTTTGCTCTCTCAACCGGATTGCCGCACTCATACCCGCAGGACCAGCACCAATCACTACGACATCAAACTCGCGCGTCATTGGGATACGCTCCTGCGCCCAAACTGTCGTTCCACTCGCATACCTTCACGCACCGCGACAAGGCAGGATTGAGTTGAAGCAACACCGTCAATGACCACGAGGCAGTCGAAGCAAACTCCCATCATGCAGTAAGGCGCTCGCGGACTTCCATTTACTGGTGTGGTCCGACAAGACGGGATCTCCTGGCGCATGAGCACGGACGCCACGGTTTCGCCGCTTTCCGCAGCGACCGTTTTACCGTCGATATAAAAAGTCAGCGCGCTAACGCCAGACTCAGGCAGCTTTTTGAACATTGAAACGCTTATGGTGAAAATAATTGAAGCTTTCGGGTAGCAAACCGTCTACCAACGCACGCGCGTAGGAACCAGCATGAAAGGAAGCTAGCGTTACACCCGAATGGCACAACGCGATATCAACTCCCGGGTAGCAGGGAGAGCTTGCGTATATGGGACCGCCGTCAGGCGTCATGATCCTTAGGCTCGACCATTGACGCACCAGCCGAGCTGAAGCCAGGTCAGGCAAGATTCGCAAAGCTCTGCGCGTCATCCGAGCAGCCGCTGAAGATGTCGTGCCCAAGTCGTACCCAACTTCCTCCTGCGTCACACCGATCATCACGGTCCCCTCCGCCGTTTGCCGCAGACCACTGGCGGGGACCGGTAGCAATGGAGCCAAGCGCTCAGTCACAAGAAGCTGCCCGCGCTGAGGCCGCAGGGGCACATCTAGCCCTACCAATGCACCAAGAGCGGACGAACCCAGACCGGCGGCAATGACAACGCGTTCCGCACGGGCTTCGTACTCTCCGGCTTTAACCGCAAACCCGCCTCCTGACAATGCGTTGATAGCTGTCACCGTATGGTGGTTTCGGAGTTCACCGCCCTTCCGTAAAAAGGCAGTTTGCAAAGCGACCAACAAGCGCAACGGATTAACCTGTCCATCCAATTCCCCGAAGCTTGCGCCAGCCACATCGGGGCCCAGGCGCATCGACGGATAAAGACGCTGCAACTCATCACGCGCTAACGTGCGGGTTGATTGCGCAAGCTCCGGCGTTTGCCTGTGCCATTCCGCCAGGAACGCCGAGCGCGCCGTCAACTCGTCATCACTCATGCAGAAGTACAACCCACCGTTTCGCTCGTAGGAGATCTCGATGCCACTGTCGGCCTCCAGGCGCTGCGCGAATTCGGGCCATGCTTGGGCGCAGGCAATCGAAAGCCGGTGGTACTCCGGCTGGCAATCACCTTTTCCCTGAACCCATACCAAGCCAAAATTGGCCTTTGCAGCGCGGAAATCGGTGTCGGCACCATCAAGCATCAGTACTTTTCGACCAAGTCCAGCAAGCCCGTACCCTACGGCGGCGCCGACCATGCCTGCGCCCGCCACAATCACGTCGTACTCTTTAGACATTGAAATACACTCTGACAACGATCAGCGAATACTCGAGAACCATGACTAGCCGGCTCAAGGGGTCGTACGAGCGATAGTTGTCAACTCAGTGATTGGCGGTTGTAGGTTGAGAGCGCCCTTCAATGTGTATCCGTAGTTCACCCGATCACTGTGCACCCACACTTGCTTCAAACCGAAAAGCGGAACGGCGCACACGTCCGCGTGGATTTTTTGCTGCGCCTGTTTCCAAAGTGCCAGCTGCTTCTGAGCATCAGGCTCCACCCGGGCCTGACGGATGGCTTCATCACCCACTGTGCAGTGGGAGAAGTTCGAAATTGCCTTCGGAGCGCCAATGGCAGCCGCCGAGTCATAAAACTCCGTAAGCCAAACATCCGCATTGGGAAAGCGTGCAGCGCCATAGAAAACCAATGCGCTTTGATCTTTGCGGCTCTTCGCCTGGTATGTAGCGTGGTCCACCACTTCCATTTCCAGCTTAATTCCGGCTTTTGCCAGCTGCGCCTGGAGGATTTGCATGATGGGCTGCTGTGCAGAAACATTGGATACCACTGATTTGATCGAGATTCCGTTGGGGAACCCGGCTTCCGTCAGCAACCTCTTTGCTCGAGCGACGTCATAGGCATACCCACCGGCACTGCAGTCCTCACCCAAGTAACCGTTCGGCACCACGGAACATCCTTTGTCACCCACACTTTTCCCCACATACCGCAGGATTTCGTCAACATTTACCGCTGCCGCGATTGCTTGGCGAACCTTCAAGTTGTCCAGGGGCTTGATGCTGCGATTGATATGAAGCGTACGGAATTCAGCGGGATCAAAAACGTCGACTTTCATGCTGCGCTTTCCAGCGCTCTCCACCCAACGCTGCTCTCTCTTGCCGTCCATGATGTCGACTTCTTTCGACGTGAAAGCGAGCTCCCGCGCGCTATCTGAAGGAATCATTCGGTAAGTAATTCCCGCAAGCTTGGGCGCCCCCCGGAAATAGCTGTCATTAGCGACAAGCTTCACATACTGCTGCGTCACGTGTTCACCGAATGCAAATGGTCCGGTGCCAATTGGGGCCTGTCCGAATTTGTCGCCGAGCTTCTCAGCTGCAGCTTGGCTCACGATATGGGCAGCATGGTAATTAGACACACGACCCAAGAACGCAGCATCGGGATATTTGAGCAGGAATCGCACCGTGTAATCGTCGCGAGCCTCCACCTTCTCAATCCCCTCAAAGTTGGAAGCAAAGCTCGAACGAGTCTTGTCGGCTGCACGCACAAATGAATACACGACATCCGAAGCCTTCAGCTCCCCGTATCCGCCATGAAACTGCACACCTTTGCGCAAATTGAACGTCCAAACCCTTTTATCAGGAGAGGCTTGCCACTTTTCTGCCAAGTCCGGCTGCAACTCTTTTGGATCGGCGCTGCCCGGCGGAAAACGCACCAACGCATTGAACATCTCCGCCGCGACACCCTTGTCGTCCGAGGATGTCGCACGATGAGGATCGAGCGTGGCGATATCAGTTGCCGAAGAGCTAATGCTTAGCACCGCGCGGTCCTTGGCAGCCTGTGCAAACAGCGCGGGGCAAGCCCCACCCAATACCAAGAGGGCCGTAAATGTGGCTGTTTTGATTTTTAGAACCGGAAGTTTCATCGTCTCTGCTCCTTAAAAATTTTGGGAAAAACATCACCTGAAATTGGTGAGATCAAACACCTCAATGTCAATCATGGTACTCAGCGTTTGCGCCTTTTTCAACGGTACAAACCTCAAGTCATGTCATTCAGCAATAGATATGCCATTACTAGTAAAAGCGTTGATTTAATTGAGTTTTTTGTTTCAACTTAGGCTGCGAAATAGCTTTTTAAAATGGCACTATGTTGCAATGCTATGCATCTTTCCTATACGGTTATGGCAGTGCGAATAACTTGCGTCAACGTGGTGCAACCAACCTCAAAGAGGTGCATGGGCCATGCAAGCGCTACCGGGCAACAACTCCCATGCATCCTTATGCAGAAATGATTGCTAAACATTCAGGAACTGATGCTAGGACTCTATGGACACGAGAACAATACGAAGCCAAGCGCGTATTCATTCAAGATTGCTATGAGTTCAGCGCAGTCTTGCCACGTTGCACTTCACACGACAGGCAGCACAACGTATGCCCCCTATTTGAGAGCGATCGACTCATCCGTTCATTGGCTAGTGAGCCACCGATAAAAGTTGGCCTCGCGAGGAACTAGAGCCAAACTGAATTCCGGCAGATTCGAGGCAGCGCTACAGCTCAGCCGATTGGGGCCCGCAGCCTGAACAGGTCTAAGCACATGCGGCAATTTTTCGTTGCATCAACCGTTCAGCTTTAAAGCCATTGATCGGCCTTGTAGTAGTGCCTGTGACCACGAGATCGGCCATGATCGAGCCAACCACGGGAACGAGTTGAAAGCCGTGACCGGAGAAGCCAAAAGCGTGATAAACGCCTTGCGCGTTGGGGGAAGGACCAATAACAGGCAAAAGATCTTCTGTCTTCGCCTCCATGCCAGTCCAGGCACGGACTATCCGTATTGCGCCGAGAGAGGGAAAGAGATCAGTGGCCGCGCGGGCGCCTTTTGCAAGCTCTGTGAAGTTAACGAAGCTTTTTTGGCCTTCAATGTCAGCGCTTCCCTGAAGTCCACCTCCAATGACCAATGTTCCTTGATCGGACTGCTTAAGCGAAAGCGGCCGACCCACCACGCTCACAACAGGTTTGAGTAGCGGGGCAACGCGCTCGGTCACAATCATCATTGAGGCTTTGTGGCCCAATGGGATTTCATCACCCAGCATGGCTGCGATGTTTCCAGCCCAAGCTCCGGCTGCATTCACAATCGTGGGCGCGACGAAATGCCGATCTCCAACAGATACACGCCAGTCAGAGCCAGAGCGCTCAACCCCAGTCACGCCAGCACCTTCATGGATGAGTACGCCTGCAGCCTCAGCGCTTTGGCGAAAAACTTCTAGCGTCCGATGTGGGTCAGCCGCACCATCACGCCGGGCAACAAGTGCGGCTATGCAGTGCGGAGAAATGGCAGGAACCATGCTTAGCAGCTCCGCCCGGTCGATCAGTTCCTCATGCGTATAACCAGCGCCCCGCATCATTTCCAGGCGCCGCTCCAATACAGGAAGATGCTGCGTGAACTCAGCTATGTTCAGCTGGCCATGGGAACGAAAACCGCAATCACCACCCACGATCGCTTCGATGTTGTGCCACATGTCTATGGCTTCAAGCGCGATGGGTATCTCGGCAGGATGTCGATTGAGGGTTCGAACCCCTGCCGCCGTTGCACCGGAGGCATGGCGGCCGACCCATGATCGCTCAAGTATCACGACCCTGTTACCGGCGCGAGCGATGTGCAGCGCAGCTGAAAGACCGTGCAAGCCACCGCCAATGACAAGCGTGTCGATTGTTTTAACACTCATAAGTTGCCTCAAAACTCAAACAACGCACTTCAAAGAGCAGTTGATTGCAGGATGATTTGCGAGGGCCTATTTGAAGCGCCCCCCAGCTACGACATTCGAACCTCAGAATTTCCCTTGGAAATCATTTGAGGCACCTTTCCCAAGCAAACTGCTGCTTAGACGCCCTCGCACCTTTCCCAAATAGGACGGCCTACAAATCTTGTTGCTCGTGGTGGTACGCGCTATCGGCAAGAAAAGCGAAATCACCTACTTTTACAGCGTATTCGGCATCACTGGTCTGATCAAAGTATGTGCAATATGGAGCATCGTCTCTTAAACTGCATGGGATTCGAATGGATTCTCCGTAAAAATTGACTGGACATCCATGGCCAAATCCTCACGAAAGCATCCAGCCAGGCTATGGATTCATTGCTTAATCTAGGTCGTTATGCCCCCACAAATACCCACTCACCGAATGATGGAAGCGTTTCGCGCTGCCATGCTCAATGGCGGAATAAGTGCTGCGGCAGATGCTCTCGGCATGTCCCAGCCTTCGATGAGCCGCGTCATCGCTGATCTTCAGAAAATAGTTGGCTTTCAGCTTTTCGTCAAACAAGGGCGCACGGTAAAACCGACCGAGGAAGCCTTGGCGTTGATGACAAAGGTGCATCAATCGTTCTTGGGCCTTGAAGATATTGCCCGCTTCTCCGAACAATTGCGAAAGCAGCGGATGGGTCGCTTGTCGATTTGCGCGTTGCCAGCGATCGGGCATTCCATCATGCCGGACGCCATCGCTTTCCTTTTAAGGAAGCATCAGAATGTGGTCGTAAGTCTTGATGTGGCCTCATCGATTGAAGTGGCTGGTCGTGTACGAAATCGCCAAGCAGACATAGGATTTTCCTCACAGGGACTTGCACTAGGAGAAGTTGAGAACATCGCGGAGTTCACAGCAGACTGCGTTTGCATTGCTGCTGCTGGCGCCCTTCCCGCTGAGTGGGACCATGTCGAGCTCCTGCAACTGTGTGGCCGGCCCTTCGTGGCCCTAACGGGCCCACTTCAGATACGGCTCGAGTCAATGGTGCGCGACGCAGGAGGAGGACTTGACATCATGGCCGAGGCGGGATTGTCTCTTTCAATCAGTGAACTTGTGCTGCGAGGACTAGGCATATCGGTCGTTGATCCATATACGGGTGTTCTACACAAACAACGAGGTGGGATCACCCTTCCTCTACGACCCAGCTTGCCTTACAAGGTACAGGCCATGGCATTAGGAGATACGCGTCTAAGTCCGCCCGCAAAGGACCTGCTCAGTTTTTTGCAGTCGGCCGCGGATGCGGTCAAAGGTTTAAACAAGTGACCAACCGGCCACAACGCCAGAATTAAAGACCAATGGACCAACGAATAACGCTGCGGCATCTCGAGGCATTTCGCGCAGTTATGGTGCGAAAAACCGTTACAGGAGCAGCCGAAATGCTTGAGGTCACTCAGCCCGTGGTCACACGCCTGATTGCTGACCTGGAAGAGCGAATTGCGATTCCCCTCTTCACTCGAACAAAAGGGCGTTTGCTGCCAACCCCTGAGGCGGTTCTGCTTTTTTCAGATGTGAACCAGTCGCTTGTGAGTATTGAACGCATTGCGAACGCGGCCTCAAATATGAAGGCGCTGAAGCTTGGGCACCTGGAAATAGCCGCAGCTCCAAACATGGCACTGACCTTTTTACCTCACGCAATAGCCAGCTTTACCCGGGAACACTCCGACGCGCTCGTTACCATGCATATGCACAGTTCACCCACTGTTCTCAACATGGTTCAGGAAAATCGCTGCGATTTGGGCTTCGCCATCGTGCCAATGCGTACAACTCGTCATGGGAATAGTGAGATATTGCTGTCGGCTAAGTCCGTAGGCGTCGTCCCTATGGGTCATCGGTTGGCAAATCGCAAAATTTTGAGGCCGGAGGACTTTGAAGGGGAAAGCTTCATCTCATACCCACCTTTGATGGAGTCTCGCTTGCAAATCGACTCATTGATGCTGTCTTACGGTGTGAATCGCCGGATTAACGTCGAAACTCAGATTTCTGCTGGCGTGGCCAAATTGGTAGAGGCAGGTGCGGGAGTCTCCATCATCGACCCTCTGACTGCTAGCTTCTACACTGGCGGCCTACTTAAATTTATTCCGTTCGAAGCTGATCTGGTGAACAATTATTCGTTCGTCATTTCGCAGCGCAACTCATCTACTCTCATTCTTAAGCCATTTATTGATCATGCACGCCAAGCCATACGGAAAATTGTGCCGGCTCATCTGATTATGCGGAACTGAACCGTCCGCTGCTCCGTGTATCCCGCCGGATCAAAGCATCCAGCTCAGCAGATGGCTTCATACAAGATACTGCCAAGGAAGATTGGATACCGAAGCTACAGATCAAAGTATAAAAAAAGGCCGCTCCATTTAACTGGAGCGGCCAAAACCTTTGGAGACTATCGAGATTTTGGTATTAAAAGGTGTGACGAATGCCCGCGCCATAGGTCACGACCCGTCCAACGCTGCTGGCACCAGGGATGTAACCAACAATGGTTCCCTGTTGGACCTGATCTGCCAAGCGGTCATAAGATTTGGTACTCTGAGCACCCGCATACAACGTTGTACGTTTGCTCAATGAGTGCAGCGCTTGAATGCCGACACCCCGAGATTTCCCCAGCGTGTCGCCCTTCGACTGTGCATAACCAGCACTAAACTTTGTCGCACCTACCGGCACAGCGACACTAAGACTCCACTCGCTCTGTGCTCCGAATGAACCAATAGCGTTGGCAGGCTGTCCAACCAACGTTGGCGCAGCAACATCCTTGTACTTTGCACGATTGACGGCGACCCCGAATTGCGCGAATCCGAAATCGTACTTGGCACTCAGCAAGGAATTTTCGAGGCTAGGGCTTGCAGTTGCTGTACGAGTCACACCTTCTGACTGATAACCTGCGGACAGAAGCAGGGGTCCATTGGCGTACTTAACACTCGCAGAAACGGTACGGCTGGCCCCAGTCGTTGCGCCGCCAACTGCAACAGACTTATCTTCGCCGAACGCATACATAAATGACCCGGAGAACCCGCCGACGATCGGGCTGTTGTATTTCACGCTGTTATTGAATCGGCTTGCATAGCCAACCCACGCGGTATTTCTATTGAGGAAAGCAGCTGCGCTAGCCGGCGTGTTGAGAGATCCAGCGGCAGTTGGTGAGTTCCCGTTATTGACGTTGCTTGGATCAAAAATGCTTTGTTCCATCATTGCGTGATCAGCGGCAACTTCATCATACGAACTGGTATTTCTGCCCATCACGGCTGTGCCGAAGCCTCCGGTAAATCCGACGTTTGCACGCCTACCGAACAGAGTGCCTCCTTGAGCTGAAGCGCCCGTTGTGGAATCGAAGCCGGACTCTAGGTTTCCGATCGCTGAAAGCCCGCCACCAAGATCTTCTTTGATCCGGATGCCCCACCTACTTCCGTTCAGCCCCCCACCATCGATACGAGGCTGAGTGAGACTCACAATCGACGCTCCTGCAACAACATTGGTTTTGGCATTCTGAATATTGGTATCCAGTAAGCCATAGATTTGCACCGTAGATTGAGCATTGGCAATGCTTAGGGCTCCAAGTCCGACAGCAGTAAGTATTGATTTCTTCATAATTTCTTTCGACGTGAATGTAGTGTTAAAGCTATTCAATGAGCAGCCACCGCTATCTAGCTGCAGCTTCTAAGTACCTCGCAAGAGGAGGCCTGATTTCAACAGAGCTAATGTCAAATAGGGCGGTACGTACCGAGAACAACTTCGTGAGTCATGAACTTTTCAAAGTTCATTTTTTTGAATTCAAAACCTAACTTTCAGCTCAAAAAAAACATTCACCACGCCACGTAAATTTGATCTGCTCATGACTTATCACACTGCGAGTGCTAGCTACTTGGGTGCGTAGCAGGATTCAGGCAGCGCGATGTTTCCGAAGGGGACGGGGGCTTGGCGGGTGATGAACCCGCTAAATGAAAGCGATGCGACCGCATCCGTTAGGCTAAATATCGCCACCGAGACGCTCAGCGAAGTGGATGGCTTAGCGGGAGGGGAATGACCGAGTAAGACGGTCTTCAAACGCCTGCGAGAGCGCATTGAAAGCCAAAAGACGATGTCGACATGCGCAGTTCAGGAGAATCTTTTCTTGCTTATGTTCTTTTCGATTTCGCTGATCTGAGCTGACATTTCAACGTCGCCAGTTTGCACCGCAAGCGACGTGGCGAGTATGTCAACCATGGTCAATTGAATAAGCCGAGAAATCATCGGGTTAAATTCGCCGTACCCCTCGAGATGATCTATTGCCAGATGAATATCGGCAACGGCCGCAAGCGGTGAACGACTCGAAGCGATTGCAATGACAATCGCGCCCCTTTTTTTTGCAATGTCTGCGATCTCCAGGGTATCCCGAGTTCTTCCTGAGTTCGAAAATGCACATACGGCGTCGCCTGGGCCAAGCCGAGAGGCCTCGATCACCTGCATGATATTGTCGACGCTGGAAGTCGCTTGGACTCCAAGGCGAGATAGCTTCATATAGGCATCCTGCGCTACGAGTCCAGATATGCCGGCGCCCATAATCACAACTTTTCTTTTACTCTGAAGCGCTCCCATCAGGACTCCGACAGCTCGTGCGACCGCATAACTATCAACTTCACTTCGGAACTTATGTATCGCGGCTAGTGTTCCGTCAATTACTTTGACGACAACGTCACAAACTTTGTCGTCTGCGCTTACATCGGGATGCACATGCGGGAACCCGTCGGCTACGCGACCACTAAGCTTCATACGGAAATCGTTAAATCCACTGTACCCAAGGCTTCGACAGAAACGAAGAATGGTCGGTTTGCTCACGAACGCCCTTTCTGAGAGCTCCCTTATCGATAGAGTCGAAAATGCGGCCGGATCTTGAATGACTAGCTTTGCCACGCGCTGTTCCGCCGGTGGCAATGAGGGTACGCTGGCTTGAATTCTTCGAAGCATCGGGCTACCCCCAGTTACGACGTTCTACTATTGAATGCTGTGGAAATCCCACTCGTCAGTACCGTATTCCCTCCCTGAAACAAGGCTGCGGCGCACACAACGAAGAGCGTGGGCACCAGGTGCGAGAACGATTCAAGTGAATTTTCCGCAAATATTGGTGCTGCATCCATGGCCTCGATTGCAAGCAACCATCCATGCAGGCTATGGATTGATTGCCTGATCTGGGGTGCCCGCCTAGATAAGCATCCAATCACCTCATGATGGAAGCGCTCTTTACTGTCATGTTCAATAGTGGATTACTGTGGCGATAATGAACCCTAGCTATCCTCATGCAATGGATTCAACTTGGCGAGACTGCTGATATGCCATACCAAATCTATTAGTCAAGAAATCCGGCAGTTCAACTTGCTCTTGCCGAATAAATCCTGACTGGGGTAGCTTTCTTTCTCGAAAGAGATCAACCGCAGCACAGATGCCAGCGGCCGTCGTGATCTGAATGGCGGACAGAGGGGCACTGGCATCACGTTCGGCGAAGATCTTGCGCGCAAAAACCTCTTGCAAGAAGACCCCATTTTTTTGACCGCTTACAGTCACAAAAACAAGCACCACGTCTTGCATCGTCGCTGGCATGCTTTTGCGCATGATCTCTTTGAGGTTCTCCGGATCAGATTTCATGGCAAGATCGCTCAGGAGAAACTGCATCAGATCACGGTGGCCGGGATAGCGCACCGTTTTGTAGTCCAGGTTGTTCACCTTCCCTGCCCAGGTCTCGCACAACGTTCCCAGGCCGCCACTTGTATTGAAGGCCTCGTACTCTGTGCCGTCTAGGCTGAAATGCTCTAAACCTTCCAGGGGGAGTGCGCTGATAGTCTTGCCACCATGGATAGCCTCGCAAGGATGGCAGTATTCGTTAATCAACCCATCCACGCTCCATGTGAGGTTGTACTTGAGAGCATTTGTTGGAAAAGCCGGCAGCGCACCGACACGCATTTTCACGTCGCGCACCGTGTCAAAGCCCTTTGCCAGGTGATGCGCAACGATTCCGATAAATCCAGGAGCCAAGCCACATTGCGGCATAAAAGCCGTTTTCGCCCCCACTGCCATTTCCTTGATGGCCTTGGTCGCAGCAACATCCTCCGTCAGGTCAAAATAATGACAACCACAATCCAAAGCAAGCTGTGCTGCGGTGATGGCCAAGTGGTAGGGTAATGCGTTGATCAGAACATCTTTTCCGCGCAGTTGTGCAGCCAATGCCGACATCGCCGTCCGATTACCACCATCGACTGTAGCCGTCGCTAGGCCCTCATTAGCAAGCATAGTGAGGTAGCGCGGATCTTTGTCAACCACCGTGACTTGGTAGTCTCCCGTGGCGTGAAGCAAGCGAGCAATTGTCTGGCCGATATGCCCGGCGCCAAGCAGAATAACTTTCATAGATTCCTTGAGTTTTTTGTGATGGAGAGTCTTGTCGCAAGGAAGTCTAGAAGTGAGTACTGTCAATTCAAAGCATGACGTTGACGATAAACATCATTAAACTGACGCTTCGTCGGGTCACTCAAAACAAATGTATGAATCGCATTACCTCTCGCGCCGCTAAGGCACCCATCTCCGCCCGTCATGAAGGAGTTCCTCAGATCCAATCGGGGCCAAAGGACGCAACTGACCGGGAGCTAATTGCGCTGCTGCAAGCAAATGCTCGAGAAAGTGCAGCTAACTTGGCCCGGAAACTAGGAATTGCGCGCACTACTGTGCTTGCGCGCCTAAGTCGACTGGAGCGCGACAAAGTCATCGTTGGCTATACGACGTTACTGGGGCAAGACTCACGCGATGAACTTTTGCAGGCGTATGTCGGTATCAGCGTGCAGCCAAGAACGGGGCGTGCTGTTGAATTGCGACTATCCAGAATGCCAGAGTTGCGCCAGCTCAGCACTGTCGCAGGAGAGTTTGACTACATCGCCTTGCTTCGCTCAGAGTCGGCATCAAGGCTAGACAGTCTGCTCGACGAAATAGGCAGCGTGGAAGGCGTAGTTCGCACAACCACTAACGTAGTGCTAGCACTACGGATCAACCGTCAGGCGTAACCTCAATCGAGGCGTAGGCCTTGTTGGCGCACTCCAATCGATTGGATTTTTCCACGCACCGCCAGAAGCAGGAAGCTACCAAAGCCCTCGCGGCAAAAGATCCCACATAGGGCACTGACCGATAACGTTCGCTCTCTAGAAGGTGAAAGTGCTGTCTACGCTTGGGAGTCTGAAAATTTCCGAGAGTTAGATGGAATGGTCGAACCCACTCATTGGATAGACCTCAAACAACTGTTCTTCTATCCAAAAATAGTCGTCGGCGTCGATACCGGCGTCCAAGAACGGTCGTTGTTCTGTGGCTTGAAGAGGTGTGATGTCGAACCTGTTCCCGATTTCGTCTTCAACTACCGAATGGGCAACGAACCGTACGAAATCGCTGTTTGGTGCAGTGATGACCAGCCAGCCTAGTACGTGTTCGTGGCGTGGATTTCTTTCAATCCAGGCAGCTACGTTGTGGTGGCATTTGTTTTCTTCAGGCGCCCAATCGCCAACGTTGACCTGTCTGTAAGGCACAACGGCGGCTTCATTAAGCTGCCGTGCAAGCAGGGCTCCGTATCTCTCGATGGCAGCATTCGGAGCAGGCATTCGGTCGAATACGGTAACCACCAGATTCATTCCTTCAAGCTGAAATCTGCCATTGCGACCCCCAATCGGGATGATCAGGATTGCCCTGATCGATTGGTTCTCTGTGTACCGCCAAAACAGTGCCGATACGCGCAAAGTGCATCAGCTCTTGTCGGAATTCAACGTCCTCAATGTACCAGCCGTTTTGCCCCTCAACGGCCGTATTCGACAACAAGTAGTGCTGTTGCTGCCGTCTTGCCGTGATTGGCAATCGAATGCTGCAGATCGACTGGATATCGTGCTGTATCACCACTGCGCACAATTACTTCGCTGTCCCCAGCACGCACCGTCATAGCGCCGCTTTGAACGGACAGATGCTCCTTGGCCCCCTTCTCATGCGGCTCTGATGCTAAAACTCCGCCGGCCGTGATGGTCAACTGGTACCACTCCACAGTGCCCGCCATGTTGATCGGGCTAAGGATACGGAGCTCGCATTTCCCGTCGGCACTCTTGATTGTGGGCATCTCGTGCGCTGCGGTGATGGCAACGGCGGCCGTCGCCGTCTTCGATTGGCCGTTACTGAGGAAATCAGTTATGTCGATGCCAAGAGCACTGGCCAGGCGCCAAAGAATCGCCACCGTCGGATTCGCCTCGTTGCGCTCGATCTGCGAAAGCATCGATTTGGAAACGCCAGCACGCCTGGACAAATCATCAAGTGAAAGACGTTGCGATTGACGCAGCATCTTCAAGGTTTCACCAACGGCTGGCGGCCCCTCAGAACGAGTCTCTGCACGCGACATTTGCAAACTCACGAGTTGTTCGATATAGTGGACATATGGCGTTTATTAATGGAAATCGCCAAAATGATGAATAACCCGATCCTAGCAGGACTACGCAATGCTTACTACCTCTCATTTCTACGCCTCACTTCGTGAGGAGCTGCAGCAAATCGAAGCTGCCGGCCTTTTTAAGGTCGAACGTCCGATTACCTCCGCCCAAAGCACGCTCGTTTCGACCGCTGATGCCAGTGAAATCATCAACCTTTGTGCGAATAACTACTTGGGGCTGTCGTCTCACCGCGGAATTCTGGAAGCCGCCCATGCGGCCCTGGCCAGCCGTGGTTTTGGCCTAAGTTCCGTGCGGTTCATTTGCGGCACGCAGGACATCCATAAGGAGTTAGAGGGTCGACTGTCAAAATTTCTGGGTACCGAAGACACGATCCTCTACGGCTCGGCCTTTGACGCCAATGGAGGCCTTTTTGAGACCTTGCTCGGCGCCGAAGATGCAATCATCAGCGACGAACTCAACCACGCCTCGATCATTGACGGCATCCGCCTGAGCAAGGCGAAGCGTTACCGCTACCGGCACAACGACATAGAGGATCTCCGGCACCAGCTGCGGGAGGCCGACGCTGCAGGCTCGCGGTACAAACTTGTATTCACAGACGGCGTCTTCTCGATGGACGGCACGATTGCGCGTCTGGATGAGATCCGCGCCGTGTGCGACGAGTTCGGCGCACTGCTAGGAGTGGACGACTCACATGCCACCGGCTTCATTGGCAAGACTGGTCGCGGGACGCACGAATACCGAGGTCTGTTTGGCAAGATCGACATCATTACCGGCACGCTTGGCAAAGCCTTGGGCGGCGCATCAGGTGGATTTACGAGCGCGAAGGCCGAGGTGATTTCAATGCTTCGGCAGCGCTCCAGGCCATACCTCTTTTCGAACACGCTTGCACCTGTCATCGTCGGCGCGAGCATCAAAGTCCTTGACTTACTAGAGGCAGACACCTGCCTGCGCGACAACCTTGAAGAGAACACTCGATTCTTCCGCGAAGGCTTGGGGGCGCGTGGATTCGACTTGAAACCGGGTACTCACCCCATCATTCCCGTGATGGTGTACGAAGCAGAGACAGCGCAGCGACTGGCGCGTCGCCTGCTGGAATTGGGCGTCTACGTCACCGGATTCTTCTACCCCGTGGTCCCGAAAGGACAGGCCCGCATCCGCGTGCAGATCAGCGCGCAACACACCAAACAACAGCTCAATAGCGCCCTCAAAGCCTTTGCGCAGGCAGGTAAAGAGTTGGGGATCACAGCATGAGCGGCCAACCCAAAATTCTCATCATTGGCGCCAACGGCCAACTCGGCACCGAACTCTCAGCCGCACTCGCTGACCGTCACGGCTCGCACAACGTAATAACCAGCGATATGGTTCCGAACGGCCGTCACGCGCACATAACCCACGAGATGCTGGACGTGACCGATGCGGGACAACTCAAGGATCTTGTAAAGCGCCAGAGCATCACCCAGATCTACCATCTTGCCGCGGCGCTATCAGCCACCGGTGAGACGTCCCCTACCTGGGCCTGGAACTTGAATATGGGTGGATTGCTTAACGTCTTGGAGACCGCCCGTCACTACAAGTTGGACAAAGTGTTCTGGCCAAGCTCTATTGCTGCTTTCGGCCCAACTACACCGGCCGATGCGACCCCGCAAAGTACGGTCATGGAGCCTAAGACTGTGTATGGGATCTCGAAGCTTGCCGGAGAAGGCTGGTGTCGATGGTATTTTGAAAAGCACGGCGTGGACGTACGTAGCCTGCGCTACCCGGGCTTGATCTCGTACAAGACGAAACCGGGCGGTGGAACGACTGACTACGCCATCGATATCTTCTACTCAGCACTTAAAGGCGAGAGATACAACTGCTTCCTTGCTGAAGACGAAGCGCTACCCATGCTCTATATGGACGATGCGGTGCGCGCCACACTAGAACTGATGGAGACGCCAGCAGAGTCGATTACCGAACGTGGCAGCTACAACCTCGCCGGGATCAGTTTTACCCCCAGTGAAATTGCCGCTGAGATCCGCAGGCATCTTCCGGACTTCGAGATTGCGTATGAGCCGGACTTCAGGCAGCAGATTGCAAGTAGTTGGCCAAATTCAATCGACGATTCATGCGCGCAGCACGACTGGAAGTGGAAGTGCAGGTTTGACTTATCTGCATTGGTAACAGATATGCTGAAGCATCTCCCGGAATCAGTGAAGACGCCCTCCTCCAGCGTAAATGCTTAACTGGTTCGAATACATCGCAATGCGAGGTCGGGCCGCCACCACGCATTCCGGCGCAAGCGACGAAGTTAAGGAGTCATCGCTTGTGAAGTGCGCAGCAACTGCTCAACAAACACCTTTATCGCCGGATGCGATCTTTCCCCCTGGCGAAGAGCCACCGAAATCCGACGAGTCACAGCCGGCCGCAAAGGACGAGCAACCAAATCCTGAGAAATCTGCCCAAGACGCAACCCGGGAATGATCGACACAGAGCAGCCCGATGCCACCATTGCGGCAATGATTTCTGAACCTCGACAGGCGGCATTGACCTGCGGAGTGAAGCCAGCTTGCCGGCAAAGATTCATCACGAACTCGCCATAAAAGCTGGTTGCGGAGTCCATTGCCCACTCTTCATCTTTTAGTTCGGACAAGGCAATGGATGCTTTGAGCGCAAGAGGATGGTCTTTTGCCATCACCACTTTCAGCTCGTCATCGATTAGGGGTACTTTGTGAACCGTCTTTTCCATCCGCGCCAAACGGACGGAAAGATCGTCCACTATTGCTAAATCAACGTTCCAGGAACCTAGGGCTGCCAAACCCTCAGATGGTTCCATCTCAATAATGGTTATCTGAAGACGCGGGTAGATTTTCCGGAGCTCTTGCAGCACGGGAGGAAGCAATGCTGCTGCAGCGGTGGCAAACGCGGCAATTCGCAATGTGCCGGCGATTTCTTTACGCATCAGAGCGAGTTCCGAGTTTGCCTCGTCCAGAACGCCCATGATTCGCTCCACATGCGATACCAAGACTTCACCAGCGTGAGTCAACTTGACGCCGCGTCCCCTGCGCTCGGTTAGCGGAACACCAACCTCCTCTTCAAGCTGGGCAATTTGCTGGGAAACAGCGGATGGGGTAAGGCTTAGTGCATCGGCAACCGCAGCCATCGTTTGGCGGATTGAAAGTTCTCGCAAAGCTTTGAGACGTGCAATGTCCATAATCACCCCGCGAAATAGTTAATATTTCTAATGTATACGCCAAATAAAGATCAATTGTATTGCTTGAATGCCGCCCGTACTATGCGGACTCCTACATTGTCAGAAGTGACTTGGAGTTTTTGTGGCTGTCAGCGTTTTCGATCTTTTCAAGATAGGTATTGGCCCTTCGAGTTCACACACGGTCGGGCCAATGCGTGCGGCGCGCATGTTTACGCAACGTTTGGTGAACGAGGCCAATTTGGACGCTACAGCGCAGGTGCGATGCGAACTTTACGGATCGCTCGGTGCAACCGGCAAAGGCCATGGCAGCGGAACTGCCGTGCTTTTGGGTCTTTCGGGCTTCGAACCAGACACGATTGATCCGGACAAGATTCCTTCGATTCTGGAGGGTATCCGGGGGGGCCATCAAATCCAGTTGCTAGGGGCTCACTCCATCATCTTCCAAGAAAAGACTGACGTTCTCTTCTATCTCACCAAGACGCTTCCTTTTCATGCAAATGGCATGACATTTTCAGCGTTTGATGCCTTGGGCGAACTCCTATGCTCGTACACCTACTATTCCGTAGGCGGCGGATTTGTCGTGAGCGAAGAAGTTGCCGATGACGGGTCCAGGCACAAGACCATCGCACCGGATACCACCGTGCTTTCACACCCTTTTCACAGTGGCGATGAGCTTCTGGCTATTACAAACGCCAACCGGTGCAGCATCGCAGAGATCATGCGGCGCAATGAACGTTTCTGGCGAACGGATGAGGAGATCGACCGCGGTCTGCTTAGCATCTGGTCGGTCATGCAAGACTGCGTCGCGCGTGGATGCCGTGCTGAAGGCACTTTACCTGGCCCCTTTAAAGTCCGTCGCCGCGCCGCCGCGTTGCAACAGTCACTTTTGGCCACAAAAAAAAATGGCACTCCACCAGACCCACTGAGCACGATGGACTGGATCAACCTTTATGCATTGGCTGTCAACGAAGAAAATGCGTCTGGTGGACGGGTTGTCACAGCGCCTACGAACGGTGCCGCGGGCATTATTCCTGCCGTGTTGCATTACTACGTGGGGTTCGTTCATGGTGCCAACGATGCTGGCGTGATCGAGTTTTTACTCACCGCCGGCGCTATAGGCCTTCTCTACAAAGAGAATGCTTCGATTTCAGGTGCCGAGGTCGGCTGCCAGGGTGAGGTGGGAGTCGCTTGCTCGATGGCAGCGGCCGCGCTGTGTGCCGTGATGGGCGGCACTCCTGAACAAGTTGAAAACGCCGCCGAGATTGGCATGGAGCATCATCTTGGACTGACATGCGACCCAGTAGGCGGATTGGTGCAAATTCCCTGCATTGAGAGAAACGCCATCGCCTCTGTCAAAGCCGTCAACGCCGCCCGCATGGCACTGCATGGCGACGGCTCACATCACGTGAGTTTGGACAAAGTCATCAAGACTATGCGAGAGACTGGCGCCGACATGATGACCAAATACAAAGAGACTTCTCGCGGTGGTCTTGCAGTAAACATTATTGAATGCTGATCACACCGCTATTGCCGGAACTCGCCTGCCGTAACGATCGACATCTCGACAAACCTGGAACCTGACCGCATATTCGGTTTGAAGCCAATCGAATAGCCGCCTAAGTCGAGCATGTCAATCGAGTCGAGCGCTTGACGCGGGTTAAAGCTTGTACGCCACCTTGAGCAGCTCGAAGCCGAAAGAGCTAAGGCCGCTTAGAGGCTCCTCAAATGTAGAGGGTGACAAACGGATGCAGTAGCTGCTGAGAGTGCTTCGACTACTGGCGAATTTTCCCCGTGTCGCTAATGATGGAAAGCTCAACAAACTTCGATCCGGTCCGACTACCTGGCTTAAAGCTGACCACATAGCCCCCCAGATTAAGGTTCTCCATCCCTTCCAACGTCGCAGCCATACCTTGGCGAGTCGGGCGCTGTCCCTGGCGCCGAACGGCTTCGACGATGACTTTCGCCGCGATGTAGCCTTCCATCATGACGTAGCTTAGTGGCACATCGAGTTTTCCACTTTTCGCTACTGCGTCGTTGAGTTCTTTGGCCACCCGGGATCCCCCGTAGGGACTAGGAACTACCTGCGCGATTGCTACCCCCCGCATTACGCTTGAGACGAAGGCCAGACGATCTTCGGCGATCCTCTTTGTCACTCGCTCCATGTCAGCGCCCGAGGCCACAAAAATCTGCGCCGCACCGTCCTCGGCACGATATCTCTCGATGAAACGTGCGCTTGCTTCTCCGCTGCTTACCATGATGATTGCTTGAGGCTTGGACTTGATGAAAGTATCAATCGCATTTGCCACTCGTGTGGTCCCCGCTTCGTAGGACGCTTTGGAGATCACCGTGGCTTTTGTCCTCTTAGAAGCTTCTTCGGCTGTGGCTACAAGTGCTGCCGCCGCCGGGCCCTCCTCGTAGAGAAGTCCTAGGCGCGTGACCCCTATTGCCGCTAGATGTTCGGTAATCTTGCTGAGTTCATCAAAAAAGTTTGCACGTACGTTGTAAAGCAGTGGCGTCTCAACGCGCGTGTCCGTGGCGCGATAACCCACCAAGGCCAGCTTGTCCTTCTCCAGAACACCCGTGCCCAAAAGTTCGGTGATATTGCGACTACCGAAGTATCCCGCCAACACCATTGGCTGATCTTCAGCCAGCAACTGCCGGGTGAGCTTGACCGTATCTTCGGGACGCCCACCGTCATCCTTGCTCACCAACTGAAAAGTGTGACCATTCACACCGCCTGATTTATTGACGCTACTAAAGAGCAGCTGCATGCCCGCTGCATAGGCTCGTCCCTGGCTCGCTTCAGGTCCCGACAATGGCGCTACTTGGCCCACGACAATTTCCGCGCTATGGGAAAGCCCCCCTCCTAGTAACGCTGCGTATGCGACGACGACGGGCAATACCAGCTTGACGGCTATCTTCATGGTGTCTCCATTCGTGGGGCTATGCCCGGAATGCGACGCGGCCAGCGCCGTCTCCAGGTCTCATTTAGAGCAAAGGTTAGGACCTGCGGCTCAGGGCAAGGCGGCGGTAACAGTCACTTCGACCAAGAGACTGGGTAACGCGAGATTCGCTTCCACTGTGGTTCTCGCCGGAGCCGCCCCCGACGGAATCCACGACTCCCAGACTGCGTTCATGGCAGCAAAGTCACCTATGTTTCGCAAGTAAATCGTGGCCGTGAGGATGCGGCCGTGCTCGCTGCCGGCCTCGGCCAGCAGAGTCTGGACGCGTAACAGAGTCTCTGCGGTCTGCACCGTAATGTCCGCTTCAGCATGTGCACCGCCGCCTGCAGTCTGGCCGCATAGGTAGATCAGTCCACCATGCTTCACGATCTTGCTCATGCGTGCATTCGTATGCTTACGTTCGATCTCACTCATGAAGTGACTCCTTGATTTTGTTGGTTTCGGTGTTTGTGCTCGCCATCGCGGCGATGGATCCCAATGGCACAGGCTTGAGCGGTGCTCTGATGTGATAAGCGCCAATTTCACGCGGCGGTTTGCCCAGCTCTTTGGAGAGAATTTGGGTGACGGTTAACCCGCACATCCTGCCTTGGCACGGCCCCATACCGCAACGACTAAAGAATTTCGTCTGATTGGGCCCTTTGCATCCGAGCTTTGCCATCTCGCGTATACGGCCAGCCGTGACCTCTTCGCAGCGGCAAACGATAGTCTCATCGGTGGGGTCAGATATCCACTCGGGCGGGCTGTACAGCGCATCGAGAAAAGGTCGAATGCGCAACTGGTGATTCAAAGTTCGACGTCCTGAGATTGCGCGGGATTCGCAATCCTCTTCTGTCAACCGTCCCAAAGCTCGCGCCGCGCCTAACGCAGCGAGTACACCTGTCGGCTCCGCTGCCAAGGCACCTGCGATAGCCGCGCCATCTCCTGCGATGCGAAAACCCGGAAGTGAAGTTTCGCCCCAGGCGTCCACCAGCGGGCGCCAAGCTAGCTGAACGGGATCCCAGTCATGATCGACCCTCAGCAGACGGCTGAGTTGGGTGTTCGGCACCACGCCGTGATGCAGCAGTACGACATCAGCAGCCAGACTATGCTCCCTGCCCCCAGCCGTGAACGTTAGGGCCTGAACTCTGTCATTTCCTTCTGCTCGAAGGCGGGTCGCGGCAGAGAACATGGGAACGCCCGCCCGACGAAGACGCCAGAGCATTCGTAGGCCTTTTGCCAGATACGGCATTGCGCCCAGCGCAGCCGGCAGATGGCGCAGAGAACGCCATAGGTTGGCGCGCGGCGAAGTCTCGACGATACCGGCAAGCGGGACACCGGCTTCAAGTAGTTGGCAGGCGACAAGCAGCAACAACGGGCCCGCTCCCGCCAGTACTGTGCGACCTGCAGGCACCGTACTGGCGCTCTTCAGCGCTATCTGTGCCGCTCCTGCATTCAACACACCCGGTAGTGTCCAACCTGGAATCGGCGAAGCGCGCTCCATGGCACCTGTAGCGGCGATCAGCTGCGGTGCGCGTACCTGAAATGATTGCCCATCCTTCTGAGCAGTCACGGTGAGGTCGCGCGCGACGTCCCACACCATCGCACCGAAGCGAAGTTCGACGCCTGAGCGGTCGAGTTGAGCAGTCAGTGTTTCGCCGTACCGGTAGTCCGGGCCCAACAAAGCAGCTACAGACGCCGGGGCATCGGTAACGTTGCGGTAGATCTGCCCACCAGGGCGCAACTGCTCGTCGAGCAGCAGTGTCTTAAGTCCATGCGCTGCGCCCGTTAGAGCGGCGGACATTCCCGCTGGACCGGCACCGATAACGATGAGATCGTGGGTCTGCGCGCTCATTTCACATCTCCTGCACGGCGCGCACCACGAGGGATTTTTACCTGCATTCCAGCTTCCACGCGGACCATGCAAGACTGCACATTCTGTGCGCCATCGACCTCGACCAAACAATCGAAGCACACTCCCATTAGACACAACGGTGCACGTGGTTTCCCAGATACAGGTGTATACCGGAACGGTACAACATCGGAGTTCAACATTGCGGCCGCCAGCGTCTCGCCCTCATGGGCTAGAACCCTGCGCCCTTCGACAAATATCTCAACCACTGGCCGCTGCTCACTCTCCGGCAGAGTCATCGCCTTAAACATCGAAACGCTCCGCTTTGAAAGTTTGAATATAGGAAGGCTCAGCGCCGCCAAGCACCCAGTTCGCGAGCGGACCCGCATGCATGGAGGCAAGCGTGATTCCGCTGTGGCAGGTCGCGAGAAACGCCCCCGGACAATCCCTCGAGGCTTGGTAGATCGGAAAGCCATCCGGAGTCATCACACGCAGGGCTCCCCATGTACGCACAATGTTGACGTTTTCCAGTATTGGGAAAAGGCGGCCGGCACGCTTGGCAATAGTCGCAAGCTGGTCCAGGCTCGTTCCATCGTCAAAACCTACGTCCTCCTTGGAGTCGCCCATCTGCACTACGCCCTCGCCGGTCTGCCGCACGTGCATTGACGGATGGCGCAGGAACGGTTGCATACGCTCACTGACCAGGATTTGCCCGCGGCTGGGCTTGACGGGGGCGCGCAGCCCGACCATGGGAGCCAATTCCCGATTCCCAAGCCCTGCGGCTAGTACCACTCGTCCGGCGGTGTGTGTGGCGCCAGCAGTCACCACACGGAATTCTCCCGCCTGATGGTCGATACGCTCGACCCGGACGCCGCCCACCAATTCGCCACCCAAAGACTGAAAGCCCTGGAATAGCGCATACAAAAGCCGCAACGGATTGACATGGCCGTCCAGCGGACCGAACGTAGCGCCCGCTACATCCGGCCCGATAGAGGGCTCTAACGCGCGAACCTGATTGTGGTTGAGAACCTCGAACGGGTATTCGCCTCCCAGAGATTCGCGGATTAACGCCAGATCGGCTACACGCGCGGCGAGTTCCCGCTCGTCGAGAGACATTACCAGCCCTCCAATTTGCGAGAGCTCCACATTGACACCCGTGCGCCCTGCAAGGTCAAGCGCAAATTCAGGCCACTGACGCGCGGCCTCCCTGCTCCACCTTGCGTAATCGGGATTACCCAGCCCTTTTCCGTGCACCCAGACAAGTCCAAAGTTTCCACGAGCGGCGCGAAACGCATCGTCGCCTTCATCGAGGAGCCTGACTCGTTGCCCTGCGCGTGCCAGGCCATAAGCGATCGACATTCCGACCACTCCCCCGCCAATGACCAGCGTATCGATTTCAGTGCGGGCGATCATTGCTTACCTGCCAGCACACGGTCGAGACCGTAGAAGCGATCAAGCACCATCATCAGTACCAATGTCAGCACGATCAATACAGTGGAAATCGACGCCAGCAGCGGATCGATGGTGTTCGCGATGTGGTTGTACATCTTGACCGGCAATGTCTGCGTTCCGGCAGACGCAACGAAGATCGACATCGTTAACTCATCGAAGCTATTAATGAAAGCGATGAGCCAACCGCCCGCCACGCCTGGAACGATGAGCGGCAACTCGACGCGGCGAAATACCGTCCACGAAGAAGCTCCTAGTGACTCTGCGGCGTGAGCCACAGTCCGGTCAAACCCGGTCGCTGCTGCAACCACCAGTCGCAGCACGTAGGGCAACACAAGTACCGTATGGGCAGCCGTCAGTCCCCACATGGTTCCGGATGCGCCGAGCTGGGTGAAAAACCGCAATAACGCGATACCCAGTACGACATGCGGCACCATCAACGGCGACAGCAGCAAGCCAAGGATGACTTCGCGACCCGGGAAACGGTGCCAAGCTATGGCCATACCCGCGGGCACCGCCAGCAAAGTGGCCAGCGTGGCAGCCGTGGCTCCCAGCACAACACTGCGATAGAAGGCGTTGACGAATTCATCTTCCTTCAGGATTGCGATGTACCAGCGCCAGGAAGCGCCGTCGAACGGCATGGCGATATAGCCCTTGTCGGTAAATGACACCAGAGCGACCATCACTAGCGGCGCCAGCATGAACGCGGCAAACAACCAGTGAAAAACCATCAGAACAGGATGTGTTCGCTTCATAGGAACACCTGCTTGTAGCGACGCTCGACGAGGCGATTTGCACTGATCGAGACAGCCAGAACGATGACCACCAGCACCACGGCCAGGGCAGCACCGAGCGGCCAGTTCAGGTTTCCAAGGAACTCGTCATAAATGGTGGTCGGAACAACCTTCAAACGCCGGCCGCCAATGATGGCGGGGGTAGCAAAGGCGCTTGCGGCAAGCGCAAATACGATAAGACCGCCGGAGAGAACCCCCGGAATAACCTGTGGAAACACAATCCGGCGCAGCACTGTCCACAGTCCGGCGCCCAGCGACTCGGCGGCTTGTTCAGTGGCGCCATCGAGCTTCTGCAAGGACGCCCACACGGCAAGAACCATGAACGGCACCAGCACATGCACCAATGCGATCACTACGCCGGTAAAGGTGAACATCATTTTCACGGGCTCGGTAACAAGCCCACTGGCCAGCAAAAGCTTATTTATCACGCCTTCGTTACCCAACAAAATTGCCCACCCCAGGGTACGCACCACCACCGAAATCAGCATCGGCCCAAGCACGATCACGATTGACACGGCCCGCCACCGCTCGGAGAGCCGACTTAACACATAGGCCTCTGGAACACCGATCGCAATGCAGATGACCGTGACGAGAGCGGCCATACCGAAGGTTCGAGCGAAAATTACGTGAAAGTACTCGTCCCGGGCCATTTCGGCATAGTTAGCGATCGTCAGGTGCTCGCCAACACCTACTCCCGGAATGAAGGGGTAAAGGCTTAGCGAGAGCATGATTACCAATGGCACGGCGACGAAGGCCAGCGTCATCAGCACGCCGGGTGTCGCAAGCCAGTATGGAAGTGCACTGCGCCCGGAGGTCATGCCGCTTCCTCGGTACGCGGTACCAACCTGGCGTTTTCGGGCGCCCAGTGGAGTCCGACCTCGTCACCCTCTTCCGCTTTCGGCAAGCCTGTGTTGGCGTGGGACACCTGCATCGCCCCCAGGGGCGTCTCGATCTGGAACAGCCAGTGATTACCGAGAAAGGCTCGCGCACTTACACGCCCCTTAACAAGAGCAGCGCTGTCAGAAGTAAATTCGATCTTCTCTGGTCGAACAATGTATTCGAGCGCACCGACACGCGCCGTATCGCTCGTCGGCAACCGATAACCCAGCACGTTGACCGTAGGGCCCGCCTGCGCGCGTGTGGCCGAGAAAACATTCGCTTTTCCGAGGAAAGTGGACGAAAACCGGCCGTTCGGACGCTCGTACATCTCGAAAGGGCGACCAATTTGCTCAATGCAGCCCTTGTTCATAAGTACCACCCGGTCTGCCAACGTCATGGCCTCGGCTTGGTCGTGCGTCACCATGATGGTCGTAACGCCAACACGATGCTGCAATGCGCGCAACTCGATCTGCATCTCCTCGCGCAGTTTCGCATCGAGTGCACCCATGGGTTCGTCGAGCAGCAGTACAGGCGGCTGGATGGCGAGCGCACGCGCTAGCGCCACGCGTTGCCGCTGACCACCGGAGAGTTCTCTTGGATAGCGACCGGCCATCGGGCCGAGGTGTACAAGTTCCAGCGTACTTGCAACACGCTTGCTCCGCTCACCAGAAGGAACGCCGCGCATTTCAAGACCAAACGCGACGTTATCTGCTACCGTCATATGAGGGAACAGCGCATAGCTCTGAAACACGATGCCCAAGCCGCGCTTATTCGGTTTGACATTGGTGATGTCCTTACCGTCAAGCAGGATCCGGCCACTCGTGGGTTGTACAAAGCCCGCCACCATCTGAAGCGTGGTGGTCTTGCCGCAGCCGGAAGGTCCAAGCAGACAGACGAACTCTCCCTTGGCCACGGAGAGGTCGCTTGCAGCCACAACGACAGTGTCGTCATAGCGCTTGGACAGGCCTTTTAATTCTAGAAAACTCATCGTGTACGCCTTGTGTCTTTCATCCGGCAGGGTTTAGCGCTCGACAGCGCGGTTCCAGCGGTTGGTCCACTCAGCACGCTTGGCGTTAATAACCAGGTAGTTGGGTGCAATCAATGCGTTAACCTTTTCTGGCCCAAACACCACCCGCTTCATTACGTCCGGCGGCAGCTTTGTGTTCTTGTTGGTGGGACCAAATCCTTGCGAAGTAGCCAGTAGCGCCTGCGATTCCGCCGACGCCAGATGCTGCAGGAATAGTTGCCCGAGCTTGGCTTGTGGTGCTCCCTCAACAACGCATGCCGCCGACATAATCACGACCGCACCCTCTTTTGGATAGACGAATTCGACCGGCGCGCCCTGGTCAACCACAGCCTGCACTCGCCCGTTGCCCCACACAACTAGTGCCGCTTCGCCGGTCTGAAGCATTTGAGCCATCTTTCCTGGGGAAGGCTCCCAGGCCAACACGTTTGGCGCCACCTTTTTGATCATCACGTCGAAACCCGGATCCATGGTTGCTTCACTGCCGCCGTTGAGCTTGGACATCATCACGAGCGTCAACAGGCCATAGCCGTTGGTGATAGGAGGAATGACAACCTTTTGCTTGTACTTGGGGTCGGTCAGGTCTAGCCAGGATGTGGGGGCCTTCCAACCGTTCTTGGCGAAGACATCTTTGTTATAGGCAAGGCCGCTGGCGATATAGCCGAGACCTACCGAGCTATCCCCCAGCATGCGAGCGTTCGGATACAACTCTTTGAGGGAACCGGTGTTCTCTACTTTGGCGCAAAGGCCTTGACCGACCGCTTGGTACATCGGACCGTCGTCCATGACGGCGAGCGATATCTCCTGCCTACCCTTTTGCGCCTGAAGTTTCGCGAGGATGTCAGTCGAGTTACCCGGCACATAAACGACTTTGGCACCGGTTTTCGCCTCAAAGGACGGGATGAGCTTTTCCTTGAACAGTTGCTCATACGAGCCACCGTACCCACCAACATAGATCGTGTCAGCGGCTCTGGCGCTCAAACTGGACGCCAAGACTACTGCGCTCATGACAATAAGGTATTTGCTCATCAAGGTCTCCTGCAAAAGGAATGGTGTGGGGGAAACTCAACCGTAGGAAGCGTCTTAACGCATCCTCCCTAGGGCTAAACAAATTGTAGTGACGACTTTTTGTCAGGAATAATCAAATTACAGGCCCAGCTTATGATTAAATGGTATATATGAAATCTTCACTCAATATGGGGCAGGTCGAGGCATTCCGCTCAGTGATGATTGCGGGAACGGTGGTGGGAGCAGCTCGCCTGATGAATATCACGCAACCCGGAGTCAGTCGCTCGATCGGGCTGCTGGAGCTGCGTATCGGCTACAAACTTTTTGATAGGCATGGGCGCCGCTTGGTGCCGACCCCCGAAGGAGAGGCGCTTTACCGAGAAATTGAGCCGCTGTACGGCAGCCTTGACCGTATCGCCGAGATTGCACAGGACATCCGATTCCAACGTGCAGGCGCCTTGCGGATAGGAACGCTGCCGGCGCTAGCGCAGTGGCTGGTCCCTAGAGGCATCGCCCGGTTTCTATCCACACGACCTAAGGTGTCAGTTTTCGTCGAAAGTCTGCCATCACGGCAAATCGCTGAGCGGGTGTCAACAAGGCAATTTGATGTCGGAATCGTCGAACTTCCGCTGTTCCGATCCGCCATTTCGATAGAGCCCTTGGAGCCTATGCCATTTATGGCCGTCATCCCCGCCACCCATCCCCTGGCGGACAAGCCCATCATTTCCCTGAAGGACCTGGATGGGGAGCGAATGATCATGTTGGCCCGGCAGAGCTTCATACGGCATCAAATCGACGACATGCTCTCAAACCTTGGCGTAGAGCCAAACGTGATTCTGGAAACACCGAGCTCCTCCATCGCCTGCGCGCTGGTGGGCGCCGGTGCAGGCATCACGCTAGTGGGCAACCATACGGCCAAGCCCTTCGCAGGGCCTCAAGTCGTGGTTCGACCGATCAAAGAGGCGTTTTCCTCGAATTTCGCGATCATCTTTCCAGAGGCCGGGACACGCTTATCGCTAGCTAACGCGTTCGCGGAAGAGTTTCGGGAGGAACTCCGACGCTCTGAGTTGTCCTAATACCCCACACATGCTTAGTCATCCGAGATGGGTACTCGCCAAGGTAATCAGCTCTCATCGGTACGCGCTAGTGATGAGGGCCGACCCTTTCGGTGGTGTCCTTAAGCGTCCACGCAACTCTGGAGCCCGCGCCCACAATCGCGCTGGCGACCCAGAATACGCCGGAGATACCAATGATCGCGCCTGCAGTGCCAAAGAACATGGGCATGGCGACGCTAGACACATTGATGGCCATTAGCCGGAGACCGATCGCCTCACCGTGGCGAGCTTCAGGGGTGATCTGATGCAGCATGCTCATTACCATCGGTTGGACCATGCCAAGCGACAGCCCTAGAAGCACCGAACATACGCCCATAGCAATTGCTGAATGCGTCAACGGATACACAGCAAAGATCAAGGCTGAGGCGATCATCGCCACAACAAGTACAGCCCATTCCTGCAGCCGTGCCGCAATGATCGGTAATGCAACACGGATTGCCGCAGCTGCTATGGCGAACGCCCCCAAAATGATGCCTATTACCGAGGCGCTTATGCCGCGCTCGAATCCCAGCACCGGCACCATGAAGGTGTGTACGTCCCAACACGACTGCAGGAACCAGTTCACCAGCATCAGATTTCGGAAGTCTGGATCCCGCAACAAGTCCATGGCACTATGCGCCTTGTCGGCCTTCGGCACGCCAGTAAGCGGCAACTCGGTCATGCTGCGCACTAACAGCCAGCAGACCAGCGGAAAAATCGCCATCAAGAAAAAAGCTGCACGATAGCCCGAAGTACTGCCGGCCGTAGCACCGGCATGGTCGATCAGCAATCCCGCAGTGAACGGGCCAACAAAGCCAGATATCGCCGTTCCAATCGAGAGCCAGCCGAATACCTGTTTGAGCTGAACTGCCTCACTGATCGCACGGCCCGCGTGCCGCTGGATAGCGATGATGACGGTAACGGCTGCTGCACCTGTCATCAGGGCAGCAAAACACAACACGACGAAAACGGGCAAAACTGCCGCCGAACCGACCCCGGCGGCTCCGATCAACACGCAGTATTTGATGGGCCGCTTGAGTCCGTGCCGGTCTGCGAAGCGTCCGGCCGGCAGCGCTAGAAAAATTTGAGCCAGTGCAAACAATGCGAGCAGAAGGCCAACAGCTGCCGGGCTGTAGCCGTCGCGCAGTGCGATCAAAGATGCCGCCAACCGAGTACCGGTCATGGAACCGTGGAAGAGAATCAGCGCCGCGATAAGGCGCGCCAAATCACGCGTCATAGTGAATCAACGCATGAGGTCCGGCTCAACCCTTCTATGACTGAAGCTGGAAAACTGCCGGAAAGTATCAACAACGCTACAACTCGATAAGATTCGGTCGATTTCCCCGGGTTCATTGGCGAATCTTGCCGGTGTCACTAATGATCGTGAGCTCCACGAACTTCGATCCACTTCGAACCCCAGGCTTGAAGCCGACCGTATATCCACCCAGGTTAAGGGTGTCTATGCTCTCTAGCGCGGCAGCCATGCCCTCTCTGGTTGGGCGTTTTCCCTGGCGCCGCACCGCTTCAACAATGACCTTGGCCGCGATGTAGCCTTCCATCATGACGTAGCTTACCGGCACGCCCAGTTTTCCATCTTTGGCCACTGACTCGTTGAGCTCTTTCGCAAGTTTGGACGAGTGATACGGACTTGGAACCACCTGTGCGATGGCTACCCCTTGCATAACGCTTGAGACGAACGCTAAGCGATTTTCTGCAATGCGCTTCGTTACGCGCTCCATATCGGCGCCAGAATGCACGAAGATCTGTGCGGAGCCGCCATCCGCGCGATATCGCTCAATAAAGCGCGCACCAGCCGCACCACTGCAAACCAGAATGATCGCCTGAGGCTTAGCCTTGACGAATGTGTCAATCGCGTCTGCTACGCGCGTGGTACCTGCTTCGTAGGATGCTTTGGAGACAATTGTGGCATTGCCCTTCTTAGCGATTTCCTCGGTTATGGCAATTTGCGCCGCTGCACCGGGGCCTTCCTCGTAGAGGAGACCCAGGCGCGTAACTCCTATAGCGGCCAGATGCTCGGTGATCTTGCTGAGCTCAGTACGGAAATTCGCTCTTACGTTGTAGAGCTGGGGAGGCTCGGCACCGATCTCGGCAACGCGGTAGCCAACCAAGGTGAGCTTTTCCTTCCCGAGCAAGCCAGAACTCACAAGTTCTGAGATGTTGCGATTGCCGAAATAACCGGCCAACACCATCGGCTGATTCTCGGAGAGCAGCTGACGGGTGGCGGCAACCGTCTCTTCGGGCTTGCCACCATCATCTTTACTCACCAACTCGAAGGTATTCCCATTCACACCTCCCGACTTGTTGGTTTCATTGAAGAACAACTGCATACCGGCGGCGTAGGCACGCCCCTGACTTGCCTCAGGTCCAGAAAGCGGCACTACCTGCCCAACAACGATTTGCGCGGCCTGCACCAAGGAGGTGGCAAAACTTGCAGCGCAGCATAGGACAGCTGGCATTATCAACTTGAAGATTTTTTTCATCGAAGAATAAGGGAGTATGGGAAAGTGACCAGCCGGACCTTCCGAGAAGGAAAGAGGCTGGAAAGAAAATCAACGCTCAATCGTGCGGTTCCAGCGATTGGTCCATTCGGCACGCTTCTGATTCACGACATCCCAATCGACTCGGACAAGCTTTTTAATGAAGTCCGGTCCGTAAGGCACGTTGCGTGCGAGCTCTCCCTCAAGTTTTGTCTTGCTGTTGGTTGGGCCCCAGCCCTCAGTAGCGAGCCATTGCTGCACCTGCGGCGAAACCAGGTGCTGCACGAAAGCTTGAGAATGTTCCATTGCATTGTTTTGCACGACCGGACAAGCCGCTGTGACCAAGGCAACGGCGCCCTCCTTCGGATAGACAAACTCAAGTGGAAAGCCGGTCTTTTTCAATGCGTAGGCACGGCTGCTACCCCATATCGCAACATCCACGTCACGGTTATGGAACATTTCGGCCAGAGCGGCGGGTGACGAAGACCAACTCAGCACATTCGGGACCAGCTTCTTGCCGATGGCATCGAAACCGGGATCAATGTTCTTTTCACTCCCGCCGTTCACACGAGCGAACATGAGCAGGGTGTGAACCCCATAAGTGCCGGACAAAGACGAGGTAGTGAACCGCTGCTTGTATTTCGGGTCAGTTAGATCGTTCCAGGACTGGGGAGCGGCCCAGCCCTTCTTCTCAAATGCGGCTTTGTTGTAGGCAATACCCGTTGCAACCAAACCCACCCCGATAGCCTTGCCGCCAAAACGGGCCGCTTCGTACACATCGGAGTACACCGGCGCCTTGGTCAGCGTTTCACAGTACCCGTACTGAATGGCCTGGTACATGGGCCCATCGTCGACGATAACGACATGCATCTCCTGCCTGCCGCGCTGAGCTTGCAACTTGGCGAGCACATCGGTGGAGTTTCCCGGAATGTAGGTCACCTTGACTTTTCGGGTCGCCTCAAAGGCAGGAATGATCCTTTCCTGGAACAATTTTTGAGCGCCGCCGCCAGGGCCCGCGACATAAAGGGTGGGCTGTTGCGCTGGCGCGTGGCCTGCGGCACACAGTGCCAGAACAAACAAGGATGCCTGTAGTCGTTTCATGATTCCCCGCCACATAAAAAGAACCCTTGCCTATCAGGCAAGGGACAGCTTCACGCGGGGCCTTCCGACACCAGCGACACCGCGAATGTGGTGCCTGGATACTGTAGTGAGAGGGTCAATCTCAGGTCAAATAGAAATACGGGGCAGGTCTATTCGAAGACGGTATAGGACGGAAACCAGAAGACGATACTTCAGACTTCGCAAGAGCGAAAAATTATTTGGCAAGCAGCGCTTCGCATTCTTCTCGAGCAACCATACGCAATACGTCTGAAAACTTTGCTACCAAGCGATTGGCTGGTCGCCCTTTTGGAATAATCAGAATGCCCTCATAAGGCAGCGCGGGATCAAAAGGCCGGGTCACGACGGGCGCTGATCGATAGTCCTGTACGGCAAGCGGATTGACGATGCTGACACCCATACCCAGTCCCACCAGCGACCAGATGATGGAGCTGTAGGACGTTTCGATATTAATTATTCGCTTCACTCCCGCCTCATCGAAAATTCGGTCGACGGTTTTACGGAGCTCATCAGGCTTTGCTGACGAGATGAAGGTCTCGCCTTCAAGATCTATCGGAGTAAGACGCTTCTTCTGCGCAAGCCGGTGGTTCTCAGGCATCAGGCAAACGCCATCAATCCGGTATAAAACGTCCCGCTCAGTAGAAATATCCTGGCGCGACAATTGCGAAACAATGCCCAAATCGCAAAAGTGCGAGTCCACCCACTGTGAGATAACAGACGAGTGGCCCATGTGAATAGAGATCCCTACTTCGGGATGATCCTGTGCGAACCGCTTGATCGCCCTCGGCAGAAGCCCGAATGCAATTGTTGACACCGCAGCAATCCTCAGTTCGCCGGTACCGAATCGACGGATCTTGTCCGCAGTTTCGTCCAACCTCTCCAGGCCGAGAAAGCTTCGCTGAACCTCGGTGAAGAAGGTGTGCCCCTCCTCCGTCAGAGTCAATTTGCCTGGGGATCTTTCGAAAAGGAGAAGGCCAATCGCTTTTTCAAGCTGAGATATCAGCCGGCTGACATTGGGTTGCGAAGTGTGAAGAACGCGCGCCGCTGCCGTGGTGGAGCCTGAGAGCACTACCGCGCGAAAAGCTTCAACCTGCGAGAGGTTCATCATTGAGTAGGCTCCTTGTATCGGTACACCAGGCAATTTAATCGCCTAATTGGATGAATAACAAGAGGAGCCGGGAAAACCGCGGGTCGCTACACCACACGGCTTTCCCATGGATTTCAAGGCCGAGCGGAGCCGCTGGCAGTTGCCAAGCGTTTCAGGGATTTTTCATCCACCTCAACACCCAACCCTGGCCGAGTGCCGACATCGAAGCCATCGCCGTTCAACAGCAGGTTCACCGACATGAACTCGTCCCTCACCGCAGGCACGCCGTTGGCATAGGTCTCCAGCATCACTGCATTGGGAATGGCCGCGCACACTTGCACGCTCGCAGCTGTGGCGATGGGTCCTACCGGGTTATGCGGCGCAACACCTATTCCATACATCTCAGCCATCACAGCAATTTTTCGCATCTCCGTGATTCCGCCAACACGAATGACTGAGGGCTGCACAATCCCTACCGCCTGTCGCTCAATCACCGCGCGAAACTCCTGCCTTCCAGCGAGCCGCTCACCCGTCGCAAGACGTACGGGAGATTGCCGCGCTAGACCAGTGAGCACCTCAAGGTTCTCAGCCATTACCGGTTCTTCGATAAAAAGCAGGTTGTATGGAGCCACCTGCGTGCAAAACTGCGCGGCGGCGGCTCGGTCCAGTCGTCGCCATAGATCTACCATCAAATCGATGTTAGGACCCACTGCAGCACGAACAGCGGCAACCTCATCGACGGCTCGTTGAACTTCAACAGGCCTTACAGCCCAGTTCTGCTCATGCTGCGGAAGAAAGCGGAAGGGATACCACTTCAATGCCGTTGCCCCCTCCGAGACAGCAATCCGAGCGAGGTCAACAAGGTCCGCACCCTTCGCGATGTCTCGCCACCATTGATTCAAATAGGCCCGCACCCGCGTCCGGTAAGGTCCTCCTAGCAGCTGGTGAACAGGTAGCCCGGCTGATTTACCGGCAATGTCCCACAGTGCCTGATCTATGGCGCTGAGAGCGGCCAGGTCGGCGGGCCCTCCGCGCCAGAAGATCCGGTCGTGAAGGTCTGCCCAGATTCGCTCGACACCAATTGCACTACGGCCTTTGAGGTACTGGGCAGCAGCGTCGATGCCAGCGCATACCTGGCCGGATCGATAATCGAGAGTGGCCTCGCCGACTCCGGTGATGCCATCGTCTGTTTCGACAACGACCATCGTGAAGTCCTTGAATGGCGTGGGCACCACATACCAACGAATATCTGCGATCTTCATTTATACAGAACCTTTTCCCACTGCGGCCGTTACGATGATCTCGACCAGGACGTCTGGCGCACCCAGCTCACATTGGGCAGTGGCACGCGTGGAAGCTGCACCTGGCGCTGTCCATGCGTCCCAGATCTCGTTCATGCCCGCAAAATCGCTCTTGAGGTCCTTGATCCAGATCTGTGCGGTGAGCAGGCGGCTTTTATCTGTGCCGGCCTCGGCAAGAAATTTCTCGATCTTTGCAAGGGTCTGGCGCGTCTGGCCGCGAATATCCTGGCTGCGGTCGTCGGCCGTCATGCCGCCTACAAAAACCATTCCGTTGTAGACCACGGTACGGCTACGGCGCTGGTCGGTGGCAATGCGAGTGATGTCGCTCATCTGAATCTCCTTTGTTTGAGTTAAAAACCCCACGCAGGTCACTGCGTGGTCCTACTTTCTTTGGAGGGGGCTACTTCTGTGCGCCTCCCCAGAATGGTTAAGTACCAGCCAGCTCACCTATCGTCACTGGCTTGACGGGAGGCCGAATACGGTAGTACCCCACTTCTTGCGGGGACAACCCACGACCGTCAGCGATGAGCTCCGTAACAGTCAAGCCGCATAGCCGACCCTGGCAAGGCCCCATCCCACATCGTCCAAACGCCTTGGTTTGGTTGGGACCCTGGCAGCCGAGTTCGACATACTTTCTGATCTGGCCAGCCGTGACCTCTTCGCAGCGGCAGACAATGACA
>Ga0307513_10000459_pt1 | contig 58797 bp, 61 predicted proteins | sample 15_EM_MG_FD_202174 | JGI IMG/M metagenome (GOLD analysis project Ga0307513, IMG submission 202174) | Populus trichocarpa ectomycorrhiza microbial communities from riparian zone in the Pacific Northwest, United States - 15_EM | ecosystem: Host-associated > Plants > Roots > Unclassified | place...
CCCGCCCTCTCTCCCCCCCCTCTCCCTCGAGCCGCTCCCCGGCCCCGCCCCCCCCCCCCCCCCCCCCCCCCCCCCCCCCCCCCCCCCGGGGGGGCCGCCCCCCCCCCGCTCCGCTCTGTTTAAACTGACAGGCAGATGTGGGAGTAATCTCGAAATTTTCTAGGGAGCTAAAGGCATGTCTGGCCTGGCGTCATTCCGACTTGAAATTTTTTTGGTATTATTGATTTGGAATCGCGGCATGGTTTGGGGGAGATTTTTTCTTGTATCGTACCTTTGAAATCCAACTAATGTGGGGAGAGGGAAAGAAGCATTAATCCCGGAATAAAGCAACTTTGTTCGGGTTGCTACGAAAATGGTATATTGGAATAAGACTAAGATGCGAACGATAATCTTCAAAAGCTTACCCCTAATCAAAGCATGAAGAGTCGATGCTCTAAATCGCATATTAAACCCCAAAATACCAACACCCTTAACATCATTTGAAATCTCCCGCGGCCAAAGGGCTTGTGATTTTGTTTGCTGTATTTCTTGTGTTTTCATGACCACAAATGACACCTTGTAATAGGAGCCCTGATGGTGAACAAGGGAGTTAATGGCTATTCGGGCATTTGTCCAGTATGGCGGGAATAAGCCGTGTAACTTGCGCAGGCCCGAGAGAGTTAGTACAGTAGATACAGCTCCCTTGTCCACACTCACCTACACACCACAAATCCCGTTATGAAACAGGCACAAAGGTCAGCGGGGGACGGGGAACAGATAGGAGTAGGCACTACTACCACTAGCTTTCCGGGGGTGACTTCCTAGCATCAAATGAGTTCAAAGATTATCGAGTGATATATAGTGAATATTTTGCTGCCGAACGACATATGCATCGAAATAGACGCGCTGTCGGAGAATAAGAAAAGCGTTTTTCTCTTCACTTTCCTTCTCCCCCCACATCTTCCCTTGTGCCTGTATTGTGCATAATATCTACCATCCCCTTATAATATTGGTATATCTATTTAGCAAACTCATGAACCTTAACTTAGCTCACTTCTCCAGATTTCGAAAATATACTTTCCAAGCATCCCCCCGTCCCCACAATTGCACTAGACGCTAGGCGCAAAGTGGATCAACAACCATGGAGTTCGATTGCACCATCGCATCCCAGGCGCCGCCTTACCAAGCTACCCCAACTGGGCTCTGGGCCAATAAACACCCCTACGGGAAGTCTAGCCCTCTCGGAAACCCCCATTCTCAAAATCACCACCGTCTCCCCCGGCCATTCAAACCATACTCCTGCCCCCCGCACTCGCCCAAGTCCCCGAGATATTCGCAAATTCCCAGAACCAAGACATCCCCACACCCTTCCACTCTTCAGGACTAGCTGGAGCAGAGCCGAGGCTCAGTCAAACACACCTTGTCCAAGCCATAATTTGAGGAGACAACCTTGTCGGCTAGTCCACCTAGGTGCTCCTAAGATTGATTTCGAGAATAAAGCATAGCTACCTTCCCTATGCAGTGGGCATATACTACCCGTCACTAACGCTGCATCTGCAGATAATTGCTATGCGGCCGATACTGCCGGATGAGGAGATCACCATTTGTTATTGCCTCCGGACTGTGCTGATGGGCGATGTTGGGGAGAGGAGGGGAGTGATTTGGAAGGTGTTTGGGTTTGTTTGCTATTGCACTCGGCGCAGACTGGAGGGCCCGCGGCATACTGTCTGGATTGTAGGGGCAAGGGGGTGGTATGGGTATTTGAGGGATGTGAGGTTGTGGATTGCTCATGGGCAGGATATTGGAGCAGCAGATAGTGATTTGAGTGGTGGGGAGATAAAGAAGGTTTGGTCGGGGGTGAAGAAGTGGTTTGGGAGACGGGGGAGAAGTGAAGAAGTCAGATGGGATGAGAATGTTTTTCCAGAATCCGGAAGATGGGGGTCGATGAGCGAGCAGGGGTGTGGGGAAAGGAGTAATATTCCTCCGTTGGGGAGAAATTCGGATATCTAATAGTGATGGGATGTCCCCAGTTGCACAGAAACTTGTGGCCCCGAATGTCTCCTAAATTGGGAGAATTTTATAATAGCGCTAGGAAGTGATACCCGAGTGACGGGATGTGTACGAGATGAACGCGACACTTATACCTACGAGGCGGGAGAATAGCTCTATTGGAGAGGCTAATATGCAGAATCGCCTTTCTCTCGGGTTTCATGGTGCCCATTGCTTCGGGCACCGGAATTGGTTGTCAAGTTAGCCTACGGGACACTTTGTTCCCTTTTACCTGGTTACAAAGTAAGAGACCAACCGTACCTTACGCCTATTTCAATGTCTTCGTTTCAAGGCATTTGAATCTTGGTTATTTGAACGTTTATCGGATGATTTCTAAAGGTTGGGGTCTCCTGAGACCTCTATAACGGCCGGGTGCTAGTGATTTCGGGTGGTGTCCTTGTTCCCTGTACGGCGATAAGTCCGTAAATATCATCCTGGGAGTACTGGGAACTGCTGTAGCGGCCTACGGGACGATCCCCTTCGGCACTAGACGGGTGTGATACGATACGTCATCCTATGGAGGACTTAGCTATATTAGAAAAAAGGGGGGGGGGCCGAAACTCTCCCCTAGGCATTAGTAATTAGTATCCACCACTGGCATAGAAGCTGCTGCAGCGGGGCCGCATTATGATTCCTATAGAAGTAATTTGCTTCCTTTTCAGCGGGCTCCAGTGGTCTACGATGCGGCGGAGTATACTGGAGTGTGGAAACGTGACCGCTAGAGCAATCAATTCGTATACTCGTAGCAAGGAAGAAGAGCCCGAAACCAGGGCCGTGAATTTGGATGGGCACTCAGATAGCCAAGAGATTTTTGCCGTATATTTTGTAAGTCCCTGTTTTCGTGTCCTTGTCTGCTACAAGTAGGGCACTATACACGTTGGGCCCATGTCGGTGCACAACAGTTGCCCCAAATATCGGAAGACCCCTAGAACTCCTGCATCCCAAAGATCAATCTACTCCCACGAAAGTCATCAAACGGAAGGAAGCCTTGCATCGAGCCCGATACCAGAAGTATGGCCAAGATTTCCACAACGTACCAACAACCCAATCATAGCCACTCTAAAGTAGCAGCTCATTTTACCCATATTGGCCCCACTACCTTTGAAAGCAGACCCCCCCCTCTATGCTTGCCGTTCAGCACATACACACCAGCCTTATCCTGCTTGAGTACCGGTATTTGATACTCGCACATTCTTGCGCATCAGTACCGGGATATACAGCGCCTACCATCCTTTCAATCAAGCATACTCTCACTCCATCCCGCTGGGCTAATTGACACGAACACGAGCACTCTCCCGGAGGGTGTACTTGGTATTTCGAAATTACCGAGTGCCATAGTTGGGGTAACCGTTGTGTGCTCCGGCCAAGCACTATGGCCCGTTTTGGGCGAGCCCATCAATTAATCTACCCACATCATCCCGCTTTCACAACAGAACTTGTAGAGTATGGCACTGGGCTCACCATTCCGCTAGATACCCGCCCAATCGCGACCAACCCGATGCTGCTGCTCTGCTGTAGCTTTTAGGCATCACTCAAGTTTGGTATGATACAAATAACCCGATTAGCGCTCCCAACTGCCCATAATCTCGGGGTCTGCCAGCACAAGCAGCCAGCCTGGGAGCGCTGCCCAGGCAGACCGAGTGAGCTTGGCTTTGACGTAGTTCGGAGTGCAATATAACTTGTGGAGATAGATTTGGTCTGGACTTTTTGTACTTGTGGCTGCTGAGGAATTGAAGGAGGGCTGGCTGGTACTGCGGGTTGTGAGATTGTGATTTTTCTGCAGGGCGTGTTTGATAGCAGCCCGCGAAATTAGAAGGGGGCGCTCTTAGGATGGTTGGGGCAGGGCCTGGTATGCCTAGGCTAATAAACTACACTGCCGCAGTGCTGTTTGCATGATTCCACGAAGGAATTCGTGTACATTATTTTGGTAGGAACATACCAGCACCACGATGGAGAGCAAGGTCTTGTACAGCGCAGTGCCTTCAATTATACCGGTTAGTAAGTCAATTTCTGCCGAAATAGCTGGTGATTTACTCGCACCGAATGCCAATTTAATACTATATCGCCCAAAGAAAAGTAGAAATTAGAGAGAGAAAAACGTCGGCTACATCTCCAAAAGAAACCTTTAGAATCACCAGTAGTCTTCCTTCGAAAAGTTACATTGTGCCCATTAGAGCAGGCCAAACCAACCACCCCCCCTCCAACAGCACGGAGGGAAAAATAATCTCCAAAACCGCATCTGCAACCTCCCTTCATTCGTTCAGCCTTACATATCATTTGTCCACGCTTCTCTCTCTCTACTAGTGCATCCTCCTCATCGGCCCCAACCCCACAGAACTTCCAAAGTCCGGCAAATAGGCGGACGACCCACGGACTCCGCTGGCTCGCCAAAATAAAGATGGACAGTTGAAACACATACGTATTGTATTTTAGCCCCTGTTCTGTCCTCGGTTGTGGGTATCCGGCGTGGAGTGCCTGAGCACGGGGATCGAAATTTATGCAACAAATTATCTGAGCCCCCCATACTAAATCCAGACTCCATGTTTTAGGACTAAGTACTATACCTCACCCCAGGAACTTGCACAATCATGTGTGCACGTGCGCACCAACCCTTATATAACATACATTACTTCTGCAGATAAACTCCCGTTTGGAAGATTAACATAGGTTGGCACTGCTGCAAAGGTGTGGACCTATTAACCCGAGTAGACAGGGATAAATTTGGCTGGCTAACCTCAAATAACTGTCTCATAACATCTCACCGGGCATTGCACAGCACTCCATCCCCACCCCCACTCCTGCCATACCTAAACACGAAGAAAAAACCGACCCCCTGGCCCCGGAAACTCAACCCAATTCTCGAGTAACCCACCCTACAGCTCTCGTACAGTACCGGTATCCTTGCCGCCCCACAGGAACTGGGATGTGATAAAATCTGGAAACGGTGGATTGGTATCATATCACATCACAATGCTGCGATTGGGCACTTGCATGCTGTGCACTCGTACGATGAGCACAGCACAGCAGATATGGGCCGCTCTCCAGCCCGCTGAGGGGGTGCGAAGTTTGTGTTTTTATTTTTATTTTATTTATTCATTTACTCATCTATTTTTTTGCCGGGGGGGTTTGTAGGAATACAGGAATCTACCGACATGATTAGAGCTTGGATTGACACCTGAAAGCCTAAGGTAGGAAAGACGAGAAACAAGGGTCAGGAACACGAGAATCGATTGGCTCGAGCCACTAAACCCTCCAACCGAACTCCAGAACCCCTTGTCATATTTTCCGACCTTTTTTTTCACCGCAGGAGGTCAGGTTGGATCCGGGCTTGGATGGATGGTGATGGGTAAAGGCATATCTGCAAGGAAGGAGGGGGGGTTACCCATTCACTGGTTTTATGGCTTGGGGTACGGCGCTCGAAGAGGTTGGGAAGAGTACGAGGCCCAGGTCTGTGGATCCGGACCATCCGGTTCCCTTGGGGTGGAATGGGTGAGGTGGGGGGATCCGAATCGGTGGGTCCCGTATGTGGGTGGGTGGGCTTGGGACGAGGTAAATGTATGGGATACTCCAAGCCCAATCTCACATCAATATCTTGCAGAAGCGGACAGAGCGGGATATGATAGTTCCTATGGTGAAGCCGTTGGACTTGGGTACGGTAGGTACCATACGGTACCCTACTGATACCCGAGTGCGCATTCAGGTTGCTGCGCGATTTTCGCAGTCAAAATGTTCAATTATTACGACTTTACACTCTACCGGTATTGATTATACCTACCACAAGAGCCATCTTCAACCATATATTTCCCTGGGAGGGTGGAGAGCCTGAGACACTTTATTCTAATTGCCGTTTGTCCGTTTGTTTGTTTCCTCGATTGAGGGGAACCTGGCTATCGTTGGATTGAGTTCTTTTGAGAGATAGAAAAACGTAAACGATTGGATAACTTTATCATCCTACGGGTAACATATCATTCTTTGTGCCGATGTTCGATTACAGGTATTACAGAACTATTAGGACTCTAAGGGACTGGAAGACTGGGGGGCACAATATTGCGGACAAGAGAAGGAAAAAATCCTTTCCACTGGGGCCCGGGGGGGCAGGAACTCAGCTCTCTCTCTCTCTCTCTCTTCTTTCGACTTCTGCAAGCCTCATGCCTTTCTGCAGCCAAAGCATCTCTCGCATCTCTCATGTGCGTGCCGTCACCGTGAAGGCGATGGTGTATCATAACCATAGTCATCGCTCGTGTCCCGCCCTCTTGGCCACGTCTCGTCTCGACTTGGGCGTGATACGAGTACCGGTACAGTGCCTGAAAAAGGGTCAGCCCATGTCCCCTGCGGGTCACGTCACGCCTTCTCACTCGGGCAAAATTGTCACAATCACGTCTACTGGGATGACAGGCTCTGTCTTTCTTTCCCCCTCTTCTGGGCTACCCCCCCTTTCTTTTTTTTCTTTTTTCTCTCTTTCAACCCTTTTATTTTTATTTTTTACATTCTCGACCACCTCCCTCAGTTAATCCCCACCTCACGCTCTAGCTTCCGTAAGTGAGATACGGTAAGTCTTGAAACGGAAATAGCTCCCATCTCCGCTTCCCAACCTGTTGGGATTCTTCTTTTCTTTTTCGTGATGGTGGATCCCTGTAACTCGCCCGAGTGTCTTTCTGCTTGTGCCTTACGCTTAGAATTCCCCCCTGCTTTGTTAGTTACCAATTCCTCGGGGAGGCATTTGTTTCTCCCGGGGAGGAGGAAGGGTTTTTTATTTTATTTTTTACTATCCGCGCTGGGCCCGGGGTGGCAGCTTACTATTCGGCTCGGATAGAGTGATTAATTGAGGAGTTACTATCACCGTTGAGAATGGGCGCGGGCGGCAGCCGACGCGGGGGTTGGGGGACCTGACAGGGGGAAGGGTTATTAACAGTGCAGTTTTGTAGAACCGAACATGCGGAGTAGTGATCCGATGGGGCTGTCGAGGGTGAAAAGGGGAAAAAGTTCGGACCTCATGAGCTGTTTTAACTGGTGATGTTGGTGCGAGAGTAGGATCAGAGGTGTCTATCCCTCTCTCTTTCTCTCTCTTCCCATGATAGAGATAGCAGTGCAGTGCAGACGATGAGGAGATTTGAAGAAAAGGGAATGAATGAATTAATCCCTGTAAGGCGCACGGTCTTCTCCCACATCACTGGGGGACTGAACCAAAGCGTCGGGTGGCAACTGTTCGGGATTTCCAAGGACATTCACTTTCCCAGCTCTCGCGTTCAACCCACTCCTCCGTCATAAATGAAACGTGTTTCGTGATGAAGGGAAAAAAATAAAAATAAAAAGCAAATAAATAAATAAATAATCGAACTAAGCCTCTTACGGCCAACTACTGTATACAAGTGGAAGCGGGAGGGTACAGATTGAAATCCCTCTGCTTGTTCGACCACCCTCATATAAAGTGGTTACCGCTCCCTCGGGAAGGAGAAGGAAAAAGTTCCAACCAGAAAAGGGGGTGTGTGGATCGAACTGACCAGTCTGTCGGAATTCTCAGAGTGCTTACTTTTATTCGTTGCTTTTATCACTCCAACCACCACCGTCAAAGCCCACGTTTAGCTCATAGCTTGTCTGTTCGGCAGCAAAGGAATATTCGCGTTTGAGATTGATTTGGCCAACAAAGTAAATCACTCCATCGGGGGATTCAAACCGTTAGATAAAGTTGGAATACAGAGAGCAATTGGCCTGGAAAGGATACAAGCACAAAAGCCGCACTCTGAAGCTTCCACGATGCTGGCTGAAGACGTAACGAGCGAGGTTGTGGGGGACACGTCTGCCGGGCACTGCGACGGCGGTGATGATAGTAAACAGGTACGTTATGCCCACCTTTGTCCTCTTTTTCTTCACATTCTCTCCTCCTATTTATCTTTGTATGCCCTTCCGTCTGGCGTGTTTGCTTTGCTCCTCATAGAAATCACGCCTTCCTTCTCTATCATCATGTATTCAGAGGTTCGGAGACTTGCTGCCCCTGCATAAGCCATTCATTCGTCCAATACTAACGAATCACAGTCCGAATATGAACTTAGCACCCTTGATGGTTCGATTTTTGACTCTGATAGTAGCAGCATTGCTTCGTCAATGTCTTCTGCCGTGAGGTCGAATTCATCCATTTTGCCCAATGTTGGGAATTATAAGTTTGAGCATGATCGACGTTATCACTCATATCGCGAAGGGAATTGGGTGTTACCCAATGATCAGGTACGCTCCCGCCTCATCCACTGGAACTGGTTCGACCAGAGCTAATAAAAATTGGGGTCTAGCAAGAACAAGATAGAATGGACATCTTCCATCAGATGGCTCTGCTAAGGTGAAGCCCCTCCACCCTGCGCGAGATGAGTACTATACTGATGGACGGGTCAGAATGGATGATAAATTACATTTTGCGCCGTTGGAGAGCCCCAGGAGGATATTGGACATTGGAACTGGAACGGGTAAGTTAGATTTTTGCCATTTTTTCAGAATATTCAACTGACAAATCATAGGAATATGGGCAATTGAGATGGCATTGTAAGACTATCCGTTGCAAACAGCAGTTCGCACTACTAATGAGAATGATTTTGTTGCAGCAAATACCCGAGTGCTAGGGTATGTTTGCCCCAAAGTAGCGTTGATTTTGATGAAAGAATTACTAACGTGTAAAATAGGTCATTGGAACAGATCTATCTCCGATACAAGTTTCACCACCAGCCAATTGCTCGTTTGAAGTGGAGGATGCTGATTCTGAGTGGGTTTATCCCACAAATAACTTTGATATGATCCATACTCGCCAGTTGGTATGTTTCCCGATTGTCATATGAATAACAGTGCTCATCCTATGTTAGTTAGGGGGAATTAGTGATTGGCGAAGGTTCTTTGAACAGGCATATGCGTAAGATTATCTCTCAATGTCTAGTCGAGCCGATTCCTAACTTCCAACAGACATGCCCGACCAGGTGGCTGGCTGGAACTGCAAGAAACACCACCAGAGCCGCGTACCGACGGTCCAACGCCGCCTGCTGACCTTCCATTTTTGCGCGTTTTCTCCTTGTTTGTGGAAGCATCAGGCTCCACTAGTCGCCCATTTGCTGGTCAGGTATCTCAATTTACTTCCCATATGAAAGCTGTGGGCTTTGTGGACGTAACTTCGGAAACCCGTCGCCTTCCGTTGGGAACTTGGCCAGTTGATCCTTTAGAAAAAGAGATTGGACGCTACAATGTGCTCAACTTTGTTGAGGGCATGGAATCGTATACCCTTGCATTATTCACTCGGGTGCTGGGGATGTCCCCCGAACAGGTTCGATCATTAATAGATGAAGCAAAGAAGGACGTGTGCAACCGAAAACTAAGGTGGTACTTTGATTTGTATGTCACCCTACTTATTGCTTTTGGGGAAAATATTTGCTCATGATAGTGATAGGGTAATTGTCCGCGGAAGGAAGCCCTATATGGATGAGGTTGTTTCAACTTAGATTTATCTTTAACAGTTTGGGGTCTTTTTTTGGGGGGAGGGTTTGGCGTATCGGAGTCATCGTTATTACCATACCTTGTTCATATTTGTCCATAGCTATTATCGTATTGCTAGACTAAAGAAATAATAATTCTTAGCTATTGTTCTTTCGGGCAGCTTTTTTGTCTCGTCTCTAAGTCTTGGAAGCAGTCTCGACTATTATAACATGGAGGTCGAGATTGGGGTGCGAGCTCCCGTGCCTAGAGCTCATAGATTGAGCACAGTACTTTCGCACTTGAATTCCTCTGGAATGAGAGAAGTCCTCGGTCACCGGTGAACACTGGGCCGGGCCGTTAGTCTGAAAATATGGGGGCTTGGTAGCGGTAGTTTGGCTGGTGTTTCTGGGGCTTCATTTAATTAGCTGGCTGGCCGGCGACCATGAATAGAGATGGTGGTAGGTTTTAATTTGAGCTAGCTTGGGCTCACAGCAATTTAGTTGCTGGATGGATGAACGAACGTATGGCGCGGCATGCCGGCAGGTCCAACGGGTTTGGCTGGTGGACCGGGTTGGAGTAGACTACGGCCCGGGATTGTGTCCGGTGGAGTGATTTTTGTACAGCATTATCCATGGAATGCCCTTTTTTTTCCAGGCCGTGCTGTAAGGATGGTGGTCGTATAATGTAATTACACCCTACCGTGCTCGTACCGTATGGTACCGTACGGTGCCCGTGAAATAGATTAAGGGAGGGATAGGAGGATTAGGGATTGGTGTTCTGGGGCTTTCACGGCTGACATATCGTAGTCAGTTAAGCTGGGATGGAATTTTTGCGCGAAGAATCTATGCTGCGGCGTCCGCCGTGCTCCGCGAGGTGGGTGGGGCTGTGCTGTGGGGGTAGGGTCTTGGGGATCCTGGTCCGGTCCGGGCTGGTCTGCGGATGTGTGGGCTCTGGGTTTTGTTCGGTCCGGGGTCTTTTGGGAGGGGGTTCTCGGCTTGGTTGGGGTTAATGTACGGCGGGAGCATCTACAGTGTCACACACGGGGGGGAGGAGGGTTCATTAAAGACCGGAAAACGTAACTCTTGTCGTCTTTAGAGAAAGTTGTATAGGATCAGCAGGGGTGGTTTTTCGGTTTTTGGAGACCCCCCCCCCCCGGGTACATAGCCAGTAGTCGGCATAACGAGAACTGGGTTACAAAACGCTTTTGGCCCTTCGGTTTTAAACTATATAGCCTACGGAAGGCGAGCTAATGGGTGGCGAATACTCGCTCGCATCTTAGGGAAATACCTTACAATATAGCTCTATAGGAACGGTGCATATGCTCGCCCATTCCAAGGGTACCCGGGGATTTTGGCACGGTTTTTGGGCCTAGGAAACGCTAAGATTTCCGGATGCATTTGGACTGGTATGTGCTGTTGGAGAGTTTGGTGCCTAGGTATCTGAGCCATTAGGGGAAGTACCATAGCTTGTCCTGGAATGTCTATGGTTTACTATATATCGTGAAGTTGGCTAAGGCTGGTGCAGTATTTCGGCTAGCTAGCTATAAAACATGCATCATATCAGGCCACTCAATGCCTAGGAAGTCTATATATTAGGCTTGGGTTAGTCTGGGCCCTGTCTCCGAGGGGGCTAGCACATGTTAGGAGTTTCATGACAACCCTTCTACCAATGCCTCATTCAGGGGATCCCTTCCTCTCGAGCCCTGGGGTGGCTCTTATCGTCTGGCCCCAGTGAATTGATTCTGGAGCATCATAATATGGTTGCCCGGAGTTGGTTTAACACTAGACTTGTTTTTCCTTGTCTGTTTCTCTCTCCTCAGCCTGGGCCTTTCTTCTCACAGGGGTTTTTACAGGATCAGTTTGTACCTCCGGGCTTAAGCTGTCCTCTGATATGAGTTACCTCTATTCTATATCCTCTTCTAGCGCTGTTTTCGGATACTCTTTGGTGTGGGTGCATAGGTGATTTTTACGCCTTTTTCCTTAAAGTGGCTGGTTAAATCATTGATGCCTTTTCCTCTTTTCGAAAATCTTGGAGGTCGGGTGTTGTGTATCATCGGAAGATTGGGAGACCTCAGTGTGACCTGGTTCCACCATGGGAGGTGCCGGGGTGTTGTAGTAAAGCGGGTTTGTTGTGCTGGGAGGTTGACATTAAGGGTCCGTTGAAAGCTCCTGCTAGCTGCCCCACTAGCGGCTTGGCCTCTAATCTATTTATCTGTAGTCGAATGGCCAAGCTATGGTTTATGGAGAGCGTTCGGATCGGGCTTAGTTATAAAGAGAGATAGTAGCTGTCATAGAGTATCACTCATTTTGGGTGAAGCTACTACTGGTAGTTAACCTGTCACTGCTTTTTTTCCCCTATTTTATTATTATAGGAGGTCCCTACTCTGGGGTTGTGGTGGCCCCGGGGGGGATAGCGGGCAAGAGAGGGTCTCTTAGATGTGAAAATTTGTCTCTATATCTTGCAATTGCGGGTAGCCTGTGGGTGGTGCGGTTGTGTCATTTCTGCGCTTTAGAGGATTGGGCAGCTTCCAGCGGAGGACTTTTGGGTGATAATCACATGATGGGAGTGCACCTTTGCTCATCGTCAACGAAGCTGGTGATGAGAACTCCAGTTCTAACTTATTCCATTGGTTTGCTTTTTCTTCCCGCTCCTAGAGAGCTCGGGCTATACGTGTCGTATTGTACCTAGATGTGGGTTGTGCCCCGCAGTGAGTCACCATTTGGGAAATTTTAAACACAAGAAATCTGACACTATTGACCGAATCTTGCTTCTCATTTCTCGAGGACTAACTTAGGAGGGATTGATTCAAGTATGATATACTCGAGTATATGAAAAAAAAAAAGAAAACAATAATGAACGAAATGAAGTAGTCTCTCTTATCAAGAATGTGAGGCCATAAAGTCATGACTTAGTAGATATGTGTGCCCTGGAGGGGGATTTCTTTAGCATGCGTCGGTACTTATACTATTTGAAGGAGATGTTAGTCAAGTGCTGCACAAGGGCCTGGAGGGGTTGGAGAAGGGGATGGAAATCAATAAGGTAAGTAAACTAATATGTATAAAGTCGCTGGAAAAAATATATGTATAAAGTCACTTCTCCCACAACTTTTTCGGGTCCATGGCTCATATTTTGTATGGAGAAAAATCTAATTTCTAAGAACATGAGTCCAAGCATCAACTTATTGCTAGTGAGTTTGCTGCTCATTAAAAAGATCAACTATAAAGCACTGAATTCTGATTCTGAGTAAGGAGTGGTTGAATCATGAATTATCACTTTGAGCCCACAATATAGGAGTGCTTCGCTTCATTTCTACTTCTTTTTCGTGTGATTGTTCTGGGGTTAGTGCCTCCTATTATATGTGGTTGAAATTTAAGTGGCAAGAAGTAGTAAGGTTTAGTCAATGATGGCAATTTTTTTTGGGAACAATTACCCAAGTGACTCGCTAGTTGGGAGTTATCCGTATAAAATTTTGCTATGTAAGGAGTAGGTCTTGTGCAATACTCAGTGTCTCCTAAGAATCACACAGTATCTGGTTTAAATTTACAGGAAATGGTCGAGCGCTGCCCTACTAACATATTCTCGATATATAATGACTATATCCGGGCTCCTGAAGGTCTAAAAGACGGGTGTATTCTCTAAGTGGTGTTCATTAGCTTTCCAATATATTTCTATGAGTAGTTTTAAGAGAAGGGTACGAATAATGAAGCTTTGGGTGAAGTGGTAGTGGGTCATATCAATGAAGGAGGGAGAGATATTCTAGGCTGGGATACAAGATATTTCTTGCTGTGGTCACCTGATAGCTTTCACTTGGGGTCTACTCTAGCATGCCTATAATAGTAGGCGATTGGAATTACTTGTTACAATCTATGAGGAACGCAATACTGTGAAACTATACCCCCGGACTGTCCTTTGGGTTCTGGAGAACTCTAGAGATACAACTTGTCGGCGCCTTTCTCTTGGCCTTGGTGGTGCACTTGGTATAATTCTTGGACAAAAGCCACTATTGGTGGGCCCGGGCACCGCTGAAAATACACCCAAACAACCAAGGTTTGGAGCTTCTGAAATCCTGATTTGCACCCGCACTCCTACATTAATTTAAAGGAAAGATACCACTAGATAGCCAAAGTTCTAGTTCTTGGGTTCGCATTTCTATAAGAAATTCCTCTGTTCTGTGTGCAGAACTCATCAATTGGCATACCGTATCCCAAAACTGGAGTTAACTTAAGCTCTGAGAATTTGTTTGTAGTAATGTTGTTGTGGAGGTAAATGTGGCGCGAAGCTTTACTAGTACCGTAGCCTTTCGAAGCGAATGATATTATTCATATGTAATAGTTTCGCCAGAATTTTTCGCTTTCATCGGTGCCTTGGTTTTTGAGGCGCGGTGCCCTTGGAATTAATACGTGGTTTTGTTCCAATGCTTTTGAGCCCCTACTATCCAGTATCACACCATTCAATAGGCTAATGTGTAGGAGGTTATTTCCCCACTCCAGGTGCTTGTCTCGGGCCAGAAGCACCCGAAAACAGGCGGTATATTTCATCTTAGCACTCAGATACGAACTGATTTTTTACCATATATTTCTATAATCCTTGTTTTTAGGCACCTCCGGCCCTGGACGAGTGAGGATGGCTATCTCTGGGGGTGATGTTTGTGTTACACTCGGCGGGTGCTGCTTGCGTGTTCTCCCTTCCCGATTCTCGGCATCTCCTCTTCTGAAATCGCTAGTATCCAACGCGAGTTACTCGAGGGTTAGCTCAGGTCCAAGCGCATCTACAAGTACGAACAACGAAAACCACGTACTGCAAAACGGTCATGGATTATCTCCGGAAGGTCCGGGACAAGCAGAAGGGGCGGGCGAGAGTACATCAAGTGGACCCCGAGGCAGGCAGCAGTACAACGGGGTCTAGAGGGGGGGGGGAAGAAACTACTTATGTAAGTGAATAACCTTTTTAGCCACCTATATACAGGACCTATTTGGCTGTTTGGCTGACATGGGCTATGATGCATAGGCTGAAGCGTCTGCGGGGACTCCGGTTGGTGCACTTGTTCTGGTCATCAAACAGCGGGCTGATGGAACATAGGATGAACAAGAGGGAGAGGAGAGAGAGGAGGAGAGATTTGGGTTATTTGTAGTAACCCCGGAGGATAAGAATGCAGTAGTTGAGTAAGCTTGTACTACTCAGTTTTCGAGCAAGAGTTTCTCCGGCTAATATTGACCGTCTAAAGTATCGTTGCTCTACACGGGTTGGGGGGAGATAGGTTTCGAACGTGGACACACGAGAACGGCGCCTGTTGGATTCGGGACTTTCTCCCCGAGCAAATACCGGGAGCTAGAATTATGACTTTTGGTTATAATTCTGGGGTCGCTTTTAGTCAAAGCGTTGCCGGAGTATCCGTTTTTGCGAATGATTTACTGGATAGGCTTAGGGGCCTTCGGAGGCATGCAAATGTGAATGTCAGATCCCTAACTGCACCCATCAGCTGCGCTAATGCTGTGCTTTCTAGGAATCAACCCGACCAATTATTTTCATATGCCATAGCCTGGGAGGTATTGTTTGCAAAAGGGTATGCGAATCATGAAATCACTCTTGTCATGGTCATGCTGATATTGTCTCAATTCTGGAGTCGCTCGTCCTTTCCCATGAGCAGCCTGTGTATCAGGACATCCTGAAATCAACACTCGGCATAATCTTTATGGGTACACCACATCGCGGTTCCACAATTGCGGACTGGACAAGAATGTTCACTTCGATCGTTGACGGTGTGCTTATTGGTACGCGTATGCGTTCGGATCTTTTGAAAGATCTTCGGACCAACTCCCGTGCCCTGCAAGAAATCACTAGCTCCTTCAAATATCGCACATCGGGCTTGCAGATTGTGACATTTTATGAGCAAGAAATCACCACTCCATTGAAGAAACTTGTGAGAAATATTTGCCTTGGTCTCTCAGCTACTTAAACCAACTAACGCTCTTTACACAAGGTTGTTGATATGGACTCCGCAATCCTTGACCTTCCGAACGAGAGACCGGTACCGGTGAATGCAAACCACAGAGAGATTTGCAAGTTCTCCCATGCTAAGAGTGAGAAATATCGTCCAGTATGGGTGGCTATATCGGACATGGTTTCAGGTATCCAGGTAGACAATGCAGCCGCTGCAGAAATGAGTACGTAGGCATAGTCTATATTAATATCATCAGACTCATAGCTGATAGCATGGCTCATTGCTGTGACTGCATTAGAAAGTAGAATCTGGCACCAGGAAAAATGTCTCCGGATGCTAGCTGGTGTGGACGCTTCTAGTATTCTACAGGCCATTACCACCAGGCACAGAGGAACTTGTGAGTGGGTATCTAACGAGGCCCAATTCAGCGAATGGGAAGTGAGCAATAACTCGGGACTACTATGGCTATATGGAGCTCCGGGCTTTGGCAAAACGGTCATGTCAAAGTACATAATCGAGCGGTGCGAACATCAAGAAACTTCACTGGTGGCGTATTTTCATTGCGACGGCAAAGATGAATCAAGGAAAACAGAGTTAAATACCCTCCGGTCAATTATCTTTCAGCTTCTCGTTCGAAATTCCAGATTTTTCGAGCATGTATTAAAGTATATGGAGATAGAGAGGCTAGGGATCGTGACCAGCTTCTCCACTACAGTTTCAACCCTATGGAAGATATTGGAGGACATATGCGCAACATCCGTCCGAGAGATACGCATAGTCATTGACGCTGTCGATGAGCTTGGAACAGCTGATATTCCACGGGTCTTGCAAGGCCTCACGGACCTTGTTGTACGCAGTATAGGTGCACAGTCTGCGTTGAAGGTGGCCGTAGTAAGCAGATCCGAGTTGGAGATACAACGTCAGCTTTCGCTTCCTTTTGTTAGAAAGATCGAGCTAAGCTCTACACGCTCCCAGAAAGATATCGAAACCTACCTTTCCGAGACCGTAGGGAAGTTCGCTGCAGAGAACGATTTTCCTGACGACCAAAGGGATGCCGTCATCGAAGCACTTAGGACACGGTCAGATGGCATGTTTTTGTGGGTGACATTGGCATGGACATCTTTTGTAGGAGGTGATGATGATTGGTGTAAGGCCTCGATCAAGGCTTGGATTAATGAGCTCGAACACCTTCCTCGTGGTATCGATGCGTTATACCGTACTATTCTGAAAAAGATCCCGAAATCCAAGCAACCTAAGACTAGGCTCCTTTTAACCTGGTTGGTCTATGCTTTCCGGCCATTGAAAGTCCAGGAATTAGGTGTTGTGCTTGCCCTTCGGCCCTTCCATTCCTCGCATTATGACCTTGAGGAAAATCTAGGATTCAATCCAGAAAAAAGGCTTCGTTCCCTGTGCGGCAATCTGATCAACATTCGAAATGGTAATGTGAGCCTTCTACATCAATCTACGAGGGAATTTCTGGTGTCATCGCTCGGCCATCCGGAAGATCGATTTGGAGATGGTGGGGACTTCGTGCTTGGTGTCCATGCGGCCTCGTTGGAACTCTCTATCAGCTGCCTCACTTATCTCAATTTCGACGGCTTTGATATCCGCTCCACGCCCTCGCTCAGTGGGGCATATTTTACTTCAAAGGATATTGATGCAGACATCGCAAAAGTTCCATTTGTTAAGTATTGTGCGGAATACTGGCCCAGGCATGTAGCTTTGGTATCAGAAGCGGAGGCGGAAGGAGTGTCGAAATTAGTGCAAAGGCTTGTAGAGAATGAATACAAATTGGCTTTTGAATACCAGTTGCGGCGCAGCTTGCTCGGAAAGAGCCCGGGAAAACCACCACCCTCGTTACACATTATAGTGGAGTACGGGCTTCTGAATGTGCTCCTCGTACTTGGATCCAAGGTGGAAAACATGAATCAGATAAATTCCTACACTGAAACCGCACTTCACATGGCTGTAAACTCCGGATCACACTCTCACAAGATCCTCCGATATCTTCTCCAACACCAAAGAGTTGATGTCAATGCGAAAACAAAGTTTGGGGAGACAGCGCTGCACTACGCCATGAGAATTTCCAAGGAGAGCGAAATCGAGCCTTTCCTTGCAGAAAGAAGGGTCGACCTTAATATACGCAATAGAGACGGCATGGCGCTCGTCCATCTAGCCATCAATAACGATTGGGATCTTTTGAACCGACTAATACTTAACCCAAAGGTAGACCTTAACTGCGAGGACCTGAGGGGAATTCCTCCACTTCTAATCGCCGCTTATTGGGGCAAGGAATCCACAACCAGAGGTATCATCAAGTCGAGGAGAGCCAGGTTGAGAGTGAAAGATCCAGAGGGAAGAACGCCGCTTCAGCATTGCATCAAGCAAGATTGGAGAGACCTAACTAAGATGTGTTTGGATGATGAAGAAGTTGGTGCCAATGAAATAGACCGGGATGGAAACACCATTCTCCATTTACTCACTTCGATGGGCTGGGCCGATGTTGTAAAATATTTGCTCGAGCGAAAGTCGGTTAACGTCAACGCCAGAAATAAAGATGATCAGACGGCTTTACACCTGGCCGCGAAGCATCGTGAAGCCGGGATCGCGTGCCTCCTAATTTCGCACCAGGCCATTCTAGACGTCAAGGATAAGGATGGGCGAACAGCATTGCAAAGAGCGGCTGAGTTTGGATCAAAGCCGGTGCTCATGGAGCTTGTTGAAAACGGGTCTGACCTCGCTCTAGTCGACAGAGAAAAAAGGACAGTCCTCCATTGGGCAGCATCATGGAGTTGGGCAGATGTTGTAGAGATGCTACTTCAGAGGATGGAATCGGGTGTGAGGGCCAAAAACAGTTATGGGGAAACCGCGCTTCATATAGCAGCCCAGTGTGGGAATAGGAACATCGTTCGGCTTCTTATGTCCAGGGGATTCGATCTTGCAGATAAAGATAACCAGGGAAACAACGCCCTACATTGGGCAGCAAAGGGTCAGAACCCGAGATAGTCTTGGACTTGCTAAAGTCAAACCCGAATCTGGTTAACGATAGATGCATCGCCTGGCAGTCGCCATTGCATCTCGCCACAACCTGGGGAAATTTAAGAGTAGTGAAAGTGCTGCTATGGAGCGGCGCCCAAGTGCAGGCCACTGACGATTTCGGCATGACGCCTTTGCACTGCGCCGCCAAGCAGGGAGATACCCGGATTGCTGGGACGATCCTGCAAGACGAAAGGGTAGATGTCAATGCGGAAGACCATCTCGGAAGGACGCCGTTATACATCGCTTGTGAGTGGTACAACAAGGAGGTCGTTGACATGCTCTTGAGAACCCCCGGAATTTCCAAGAGGGGGTTGAAGGACTGGCACTTGAACCCCCCAGCCCCGCCATCGCCCGGAGTGATAGATCACCTTGGCCTGGGTCAGGAGTTAATAATATACACCTCATACGATTCTCCTCCACCCCGACTCCCCACTCCTACACCCCGTTGATGACTTACTCGAAAATCAGGAACCCCCAGATTTTGCAACCTGTCCGTATGAGAGAGGGGTCAGCAGTGGTTTTATGGTTGGGTCGGTGTGTCTTTTACTGTTCCAAGTCATAATTTATTTACCCACAGAATAGTGGACCTCATCCAGTTGCCTACCTTAAGTCAAGTTTTGCGGGGGGGGGGGCATATACTTTCTCGATTAATCCGATTTAAGATTGAACCTGACACTTACCCCTTCTCCATATCATGTGACTTCTGAATTTACGTATTGTACGAGTAAATTACAGAGGAATTGAGTTTTGCACATCCAAAGTATTGCCAACTCCGGTGCTTGCTGATCATGCATCATCACTCGGCTATGTGTTATAACCGATGGTCTTCATGCCAGAGCTACCGGTAAGAGTGAGAAGTAAAGGGTGTGTAACAGGGGGAACTTCGGGGGCCGTTCTTACCAGCAGTGGATATTACAATGTCCTGGTGACGAGACCCTCTCGAGCCAATCTAGTGCAACAGTGAAGGGTGGGCCCCTCCTACCCACCCCCGTTCTTTCCTTCCTCCCTCCTTCCCAACTAGTCATCCGGAAACGCGCGAGCCGTTGGGGAAAAAAAACCCCCTACAGCGTTAGGCCCGGCAAGCAAGCGCAAGGCCAGCGATAGACAAGCAGATTGGGGAGGAAGGATTCAAGGACGCTAGATGGTCTCAATCTACATATTCTAACCTATGATACATCGCCTTGAAGTCTTGGGGGTAAGGTGGTGGCTACCTAAGTACCCTCGGGCACCGCATACAACTAGTATTATATCGGGAATTTTGTTGTATAATGTCCCCCCTCCACATTGCGATTTGATGTCTTTAGGGTATGATGTTTTATATTGGCTATTGCGGCACATCGTGGTGTGGGAACTTGATTATGGGGTATTATACTGCGCCGGTGGGGGACGGGTGGGTGGGAGGCTAATAGTTATCATGACACCTTCCACCAACTGACTTCCATTCTGACTTCCATTCCCCCATTTACTGCAAGTTGGCATCCGCTTTGGGAAAGTACAGTTTGTACATAAAGGCGTTGGTATCATACTACGGTTTTCCGGGTTATTAGGGACTCACTAGGACGGTGTCTGAGAAAAGAAAAGAATCTGATGTGAATGGGAATTAAACTTGGTCAGGGCTTTTTAAGATTGAATCTTGTGGCTTGTGTGTGATCGGGCTGGAGGGCAAGAGGTCACGGTTGCATTCGTTTACTTTGACTTTGCCCAAAAGGGTCTGTGACAGTGAGTATGCTGGGTGCCCTGCTCAAACTTAGTTGCACCGATGCTTGAGATCAATGTGCAGCAGGAGGTTGGGTCAGGCTTCTTGGTTTTCTTAAGCGAATTCCACTAAAGCCTTCTAGCACGCGGACGTTCGTGATAGGAAAGCCGCACATCCAGGCTAAGGCCGGGAAGCGCCTTTGTGGGAGAGTAAGGACCATAGGCCCCACTTCAAATAGACATGGTATTATTAGTTGTCTTCACATGGCACTCTCTCTAGGGACTTGCTGTTAAAAGAGCCATGGATCCAAATCTTGTGATTGAGGTGTATCCGAGCAGCTTGTGAGGGGCCTTTCACATTGATTAGGAAGTTGATTAGCAATATTAAAAGTTGACATTTTCAGTGGCTAACAATTCTTATAAAGATATGAATACAATAGGAAAACAAACCAAAGAAAACATCGACACCCAAACCCCACGCCCACTCCTCCGGCAATAGTATAGACTTCGAGTCCCCCCCTACGAGAACAGCACACTGGCTCCATGTCACGTAGCTTCCGCACAGGCCCCCACCCAGGGGAGTCATTGGCTTATGGCTAGCCGCGTAGCAGTGCCTATGGTAGGGGAAATGGCGGTAGCGGGGCAATTTAGCGCCCCAGGTCGCCGATTCGGGCCTTCACCGCCTTAAGGTCTGTCCGGAAAACCCAAAGGTCGGTCAAGAAAGCCCCAACGTCTCCCTGTAGAGTAGAGATCTGCCTTTGCAGGGTTGGGGTGGGTAGGACATGATGGATGCGGCGGCGACGGTACCACTTAGGGCCTGTTTGGCAAAAATGGGACCGTTCCGTGGGGCGACCATTTCTGCCGCGAAAAGAGCATTCTCTCCTTTCTGAAACCGAAGGAAGGGTATCATTTCTATGGGAGAACGGAACGGAACCACTGTGTCCAAACATGCCCTTATTGACCATGAGGGGGGGCAGCACCCCCGAGTCCAGCAACCAGTGGCCAACCAGAGTAACTCCACGATATCATGTCAGTGAACAGGATACTTTGAAACTTCTCAATTGCCAGAACAGACCTTCAGCGAAGAGCATAATTGGCGGTACGGAGCGGATAGGAGCGTTTTATCAGAGGCGAGGGTGGAAGCTTTGCTCATAAGGAGGGAGAAAAAAGGTGGATAGGAGTGAGTGAGGGGTTGTAAGGAAAGGACACAAGCAAACTTTAGGTAATTCACGTCCACCCCGCATTTCCCTTATCACGATACGCCTAATGGCTGGAAGGTCAACTCAGAGAATACTAGTAGTACCATAGTTGCGCGGCCGCAGAGTTTTGTGCTTCAGAGCAGCAGTGTTGAAAATGTTGAAAGTAGGGGTAATGATCGGACGTGAGGATTTCGTGGAGTAAAAGCGAAGTGGCTCAAGTAAATAAGGAGTAATTGTATTGAAGCGGTCAAGGAGCCCATCCTTTACAGAGGAGAGGAAGTAAATAGAAAGGGGGGGAAGGAAAGGGGAAGGAAAGGGGAAGGAAATTTAATGGAGAAAAGTTTTCAACGCTTGCGTATCCAACTGGTGCGTACGCGTAACTGCTGCTACCTACGAATTCGGGCATTTCCGGCAAGCAGCCCGGTTGCTATCGGTGCTAATTGTTGTTGCTTTGTTACAAGGTTGACGATTCTCATTATAGTATATGCCTTATTACTATTAACAAATATGTTCCACTGGCATCTCAGTCACCAAGCGGTGTGCTCGGTGGACAGGAGCTCCCATTGACCAATTAGGCCACTATGCGGCTGGGGTACGTCAGCCAGAAAGCTCCACCCTATCCTAGCTGTACTGTACTATGCCGTGCTCGAGTACCCGTATTCAGTGTGTTGTCAAGAACGAACGAGAAACAGGGGGTAAGTAAGTTGAGTGAGGGACCCGGCGTATGGCATTGTTCGTGCTATCGTGCTTGAAAGAGATGAGGTTAGGAGGGCACCTGATCACGGACGAGTGTGATGGTACTGTGTGCACTTGTGCACGTTGTGGTGCGCACTCGGGTTGTATGATAATATGCAATGGCTCGCTAGTGCTTACCTGGGTATCGTAGCTATTCATCCTGACCCTGGCGATTGGAGGTTAAGGGTCCATAACGTAGCCTACCCCGCGAGGCTGTTTATCTCCATTTCTTTCCATGTTCTCTCTAGAACCACAGAAATCACTCGCACAAAGCTTTTTCACAATTTCCTTCCCCCCCAAAATGTCCAATTTCTACAGTGCGACCTTCTTTACCCTCCTCCTCCTCTTTACCCTCCTCTTTCGCCTCCCCTCCCCCTCTCCTACTATACCCCCCCCTGCGCAACCTAGGCTAAATGAATGAAGACAAAAACGAAAGACCGAAAAAAAATAAAGACAAAGGAAATGTTCCATCATATACTCATTACTAGCTTTAATGCAAATTCACCCCCTCGCAATTCCTACACCTCTGCCAGTCGTCCCAACCTGCTACCCATCAAGTATCCAAATGGGAAAAGAAGAGAAGAGAACGACAAGCAAGACTACGCTACCTACAAATCGCACCGTAATATTAACCACAACGTAGACATGACACAAGATAAATGGATCTGAACAAATGAAATGGGCAAGACGGTCAAGTGAAGTTAAGCAACAATGGAGCAAACTTTTTTATCATTCCTCTTGCAAGGATGATGCGGAAGACAAGAAAGGGAGGAAGGAAAGATTGAATAACCTAGTTATGGTAGATCAATAGAAAAACGTTGAAAATTGAAATTGAGGTAAGGTATAAAGGGGAGTGGGGTATAAAGAAATGAAATGGATACGTCGCGAAAGGTAATAACAAAAGCAACAAACGACAAAAAAAAACAAATGCCATGTATCCTTATCAAACTGTTCCTGTGGTGGAAAAACACAAAATAAAAAAAGTAAACTGACAAAAAGACAGAAAGATAAACATCGCGATGAACAAGCAAAATGACTAGATAATTAGACCTCAACCAAACAATAAAACAACAAAAAAGCATGAAAAAAATGTCCAACCGTGACCCTCAATAATTTATCCCAGGCATCTATACAGCGTCGCCATCCTAACCACATTCTCCCCAAAATATCATATCCGGAAAAGATTATTTTAACCATGAAAAGGGAAGAACACTCAATTCAAACCGCAAGCGCGGGCCCCGTAGCAGGTATAGGCAATGGTAATGGTGGTGGGGACGTTGGCGATGTAGGTGAATTCCCCGGCGACTCCGTCCCCTGCAGATCCCGACCCGCATAGTCCTCGTTCGTAGATACCCCCCTCGCATTTCCACTTCCCCAAGAAGGCGGGCTCGGGAGCCGCCGGGGCTGAGAAGCACTGCTTGGCATGTACATCGACCACCCCAACTCATCCCCAAAATGATCGTTCGCCGTTGAGTACCTCTCCAGCGGCGGCCTCACAAACGGCGGGGGTGGTGGCGGTGGGGGAAGGCCCGCAGATAAACCGATTACGGACCCGATGTTGTCCGGTATGTACGGTTCTTCCCCGCTGGCTTCACTGGGCGCTGCTTCGATTACTTGTGGTGCGTCTTCGAATGAGTCGCGGGATATAGGACGGTTGCTATTGCTGGCGGTAGATTGGGTTTCTTCGTCTACTAGTGGGCGACGGCTGCCTATCATGTGGTTACTGAGTTCTCGCGGGGGGAATGGGGTATAGGCGCTACCGGAATTTCGTGATAGCTATTCGTTTCATACTCAATCACTTTGTCAGATGCAGGGCTTCGAAGGAGCGCTAGCCGGGGGGAGCTTGATGGGCCTAACCTTTGCGTTAAGGAGCAACCCGTTGGTTCCATTGACACCGCTCATCTCCGGCATGCTTTGTCCGCCACTTTCCCCAGGGGCCTCTTCATAAGATTGTCCGAGTCCCATTAGGTAGCCGTTTGGAACATAGCCTCCCCCATCCAGCGCTGCATAAGAGCCATCACCTTCCTCATAACGTGGCATCCCGTCACTGTAGCGGCGAGAAGATTGGTTGCGCTCAGGAAACTTTGAAATTAAATCTTTAGCGGACGGCCGGCCCTGAGGCCGCTCAGACAGGCAAGCTTCCACGATGGCTCTAAAGTAGTCTGGTACATCACCGGGGGCGTCACCCATGCCTAGTGGCCTTTCAACAGCTTCCGGCTCATCCATTTCGTGCGCAATCCCCCAAAGCACCATGCCAAGTTGGAAAATATCAGATTTGACTCCAATGTACATTCCAATCCTCTGGAGTCCATCAATCATGGCAGTAACCTCTGGGGGTTCCCAGCCAACTGGACACCCGCGGCGGTTGATGTCAATGATCTTCGCATCATTATTCTCATCAATCACAATATTGGACAATGTGAAATCCCCCTGAACGTAGCCGGCTTCGTGGACTTCTGAAAGGCCAGAGACAATCTGCTTTGCCCACTTCTCTCGTGTCTCCCAAGAAAGTCTTCCACGCTCGTGGTATATAATGTCGATGAGAGCTCCCTTGGAAGCGAAACTAATGAGGAGCCCCTTAACCTTTTTTCGATCTTCGTCCACCACACACCCGCCAAAACGAATGACATTGTTCGAGTCAGCCAGCGCATATAGCGCATTGATCTCATACAGAAACTCATCAACTGTATCGGGCCCTGGGATTTCTTTCTTAATAAACACATCTCCATTGACTTTGACCTTATAGACAAATCCGGAGAGGTGTGAGTCGAACTCCAGCTCGGATTCCTTATACTTGGGGCATTTCAAGTGCGCGATGGCAACGACGGGCGGATATGGGATGATTTCATGCAGGTCCTCGGTGACATGGACATGAAGCCTCCCATCACTCGTTTGTAATTTGAGGTTTGTAATGGTATCATAGAATTGGATATCGCTCAACGAGTCCCTGATGGCGTCATATATTTTCGCGCTCTTATCCCGTTGGTACTTCAGCGTCGCCAATTCCTTTTCTAAGGTACCCTCCTCCGCGTCTCGGTAATCGCAAGATACTGTAAGCCTACGTCGAAGAGTTGGCGTCTCAGCATACGTGACGAAAAACTTTTCCCGGTCCGATTGATCGCGGAAGTGCATGCTCAGGTTGAGGATCCATTTCCAATCCAGTTCATCATCAACAGGCGACCTCGTCACATCACCATCCACATCATCATCCGTTGCGGAGAGCCCACCTACAGAGTCCGTAGGAGCCGGTGGCGCCGGAGGCGGGATTGGTGGTTGAAATTCCCTCGACTCAGAGCGTGGCGTGAGCATATTCCCATCACCCTGGGAAAGGTCCCGCTGTTCTTCCGCCTCCTCCCCCCCCTCCCCCTCCTTTACCGGGGCTTCCTCTGGGGCAGCTGCAGGTTGGATCGGGGTGGTTTGCGGACTCTTCGAAGAATGCAATCCAGGGTTTGATCCACTTAGTATGCCCCTACGTTCCGAGGGCGAGAGCTCTGCAGGTTTCAGGCGACTTCTCATCTCAGATTGCTGCCTGGCAAACGTTGGCGGCCTAGGTGGGTCAATAACACTTCCATTACGTGCGGAATTCCTGTTGTTATTTGGTGTCGTCGGTATCCTGTCTGAATTACTCCCACGGCCATGGTGATGCCAATCCAGCTTTATTTCCAGCTTCCTTCTCCACCTAGCGATGGCGCGGCCGGCCTTACCTGTCGGCCTGCCAGGGGGAGCAGATACAGCCATGCCCATGCAGCAGAAGTTCATCTAACTGTAGCTGGGGAAAATATTTTCTAGACGAGTCATAAAAAATGCAATTGATCAGCTAACCGTATTCCCCTATTATTGTGGTATACCCGTGCCTGTGCTGCTGCTGATGCTGCGACTACTGCTTCCTTCTGGGTGATGCTGTTCCTGCAAGTCTTCCACCCCCCTTGTGCTTTGTCCTCCTTTTTTTCTTTTTTTTGTTGACCTCAATCTCGTTGCCCTTTTTTTGCGGTCGATGCAGAGGGAGGATCGAGAGTCCTCTGAAAAGGTGAATAGGTGGGTGATGGATGACACGAATTCGGTATGGGGATGGGAAGGTTATTACGAGAGTGACGGATTGTTGTAGGCTTGGTGCCTTTCAGACGAAAAATTGATGTGATGGGAAAGGCAGCGCGCTACAGATACCGGCGTCCCTGCAGGCTCCTTGACCCGATGTTCGCCAGGGCGGGAACAAGGTGCAAGCGCCGCCGATGCCGTGGGTCAGACAACGATGACAGGGCGTGATTGTGTGGGAAAAAAAAGATTAGTGCGCATAAAGGTGTGATGTGTAAAATGAATAATAACGGTAATAATAAAACCAAAAATTAAAAAAACGGTGTAGTAGTAATTATTAGGCTGCAGAATAGCCTCCGGCCCAGCATCCAGTATCCAAGAGTAGTAGTAGTAACGGCATCAGAGGCGGCCAGCAAAGCAGCAGTAACAGCAGCAGCAGTAGCAGCAGCAGTAGCAGCAGTAGTAGCAGCAGCATCAGCAGCAGGAGCACGGTTTCACGGACTCTATTAGGGAAGCTTGCAGGGACAGGATTGGAATTGTGGGCATCGGGAGGGGGAAGAGCCATACTTTTGGTACACTCCCTACGCTTGGGAGAATGGGAGGAGGGACTATAAAGTTGGTTGTGTCCGTCAGTTCAGTTCGAAGGATACGGAGGAATCACAATCGGTCTGCCGGTCTCGCCTTACAAGCCCTAGAGAGGAAGAGATGAAGACAAAGAGTGCCTGGACGGAACGGGGAACAAATGGGCATATGTGGAATGTCTGTAATATCCGTAACGGAGGGGTCTTTTTTCCCTTTTTTTCTTCTTTTTCTTTCTTTTTTTGTTCCCCCTTCTTTGCTTGGTCCGATCGGAAAGGGAATGAGTAGGAGAGAAAATAATTCAGTACTGTAGTAGTAGTGGTGGCGGTTGTGAGGCAGTAGTGAGTAGTGGTAGTAGTTTCGTTGTGGTAGTGGAAAGGTGGGGTGTGCTCGTTAACCACGACGAGAACAAGACAAGAACACGGCCAGCATCATCAATCAGGAGTGAGATAGATCAGAAGAGAGCGGAGGGGAGTGAGCGAAAAGTAGTTGCGACAATGGATAAAGAGCCTCAAATCAGCCAACGCAAATCCAGCAGACACAGCGGCGCTGTGAATGGGCAGCCGGCGGCAGCAGCAGACGTAGAAGCAGGCAGCGGTAGTGGATCTTGGGACCTGTCGAAACAATATAAAGGGAAGGAGAAGGGAATGGCAATCCGGTAAAATGAGAAATGGATAGACAGGAAAAAAGAGCTCGGAAAAAAAAAGGAAACAGGCAGGAGGAAGAGTCAAACCAAGAAAAACTACAAGAAAAACGAAAAAAATAAATATAAAAAAATAAACCAAATAAACAGGAGTGAAATGAGGGACCAAAAAGAAGTTGGATGGAAGGCACTAGAGGGAAGGGAGTAGTAGCGGTGGTAGTTACCGCAGGACAACGGTACAGTAGTAGTAAGCAGCAAGCAAGCACAAGGAAAAGGGTTCAGATTGGAATATCGGGAAAAAAAACGAGAGTGAAAGTGTGTCAGTGTGAGAGAGTTATCTATCAAATACAAGAAGAAAGGGAGAGGTGAATGTGTGATAGGGAGAAGAAGGAAAGGCGAAGAAAGGTTGTAAAGGGGAAAATGAAAAAAATAAAAATGGTAATATAAACCAAGTTTTTCCTTTTTGTAGCTCGATTTATGTCATTAGAAACTTGTATGTATGATGGCTGGTAAAGTTACAATACAGTAACAAGGTAAACCAAACCCTTGAGGATACGCATTTTTCAACACCTATCACCCCAAAGCGCAAGGCAGCGCCTGATGCCCTTTTCCCATCTCACCATCCAATTCCTTCGCCAATCCTACTAGAACTCTGTTTCATTCAGGAAAACTTGTTCGTTACAGCCCTTCTACTACGTCTATAGAAAAAAAGAGAAGGAAAAAGTGTATCGCCAGTACTCGTACATACGGTATTCTAATCCCACTCTGTAGCAATGGATTCTCTTGTGCCCGCCGGCCTTGTTTCTGCAAGGAGGGAAAAGCAAAGAAAGCGTGCACAAAAAAAAGAAAGAGCACAGTACCTACTTGAGCACAATCCGCAGTGTTGTGAAGAAGCGTGAAGGGGGAAACAGCCAGCCAGCCAGCCAAAATAGAGCCGGCATTATGCACCCTTTCCCTCACTGCCAGGTTAAAAGTATCCAATTACCGTATTTTCCCCTGCAAAGTGAGCTGGCACACCCAATATCCCTACCAAGCCAGACGCTTACCTCTTCTCATCCGGAAATACGTAGGTGTTGGGATATGGCGTAGGATAGGTGGAAGTGTGAAATGGATGGACGAGTGAGGTGAGTTAGAAAGATGAAGCGAAGCAGCAGGCTGGGGAAAGGTATCACCAGTATTGTTGCTGGAGGTGGTTGGTGTTCATGAATGAAGTGATAGAATTGGCTGAGGGAAGAGGAAGGTGGGAGCACAAGTACAAGTAGGGCTGGTGCAGAACCGGTCTGATAGGATTACGAGAGGTGGGTTCAGAAAATACAATGTAACGGTCAGCCTCCAGAGTAGGTGGATGGCGGCGGTAAAGTTATGTCACAGCCTCTCTTGAATATCTTTTCGGCCTCCTCCTCTCGTGCCAGGATCATCATCGGTTAAGGAGGGAAGAAAAGCGAGTGGTTGGGCTCAGCGAGGTTCCTAAGTCTGCCGATTCCTATTCTAGTTTTTCTGTTTTAAACTCGCTGCTCTCCTCCAATATTTCATCCTATCCTGTCCGCTGCAAGAGCACATCTGGCGGGCTACGGCACTCGAGTCCTCCACTGCTCGTAGGCACGGATTCTCCGTAAATTGCACATCTTCCCCTTCCGCTGTCCCTAACGGTACTGTATGCCCTTTGCCCAACCTCCATCCATCCGCCATCATCACCACCCCCCCTTTTCCCCTCTCCGACAACATTCTGCCTCACCTGCCCACCAATTCAAAAAAATTTCTTCCTCTATCAACCGACATCGATCGCAAACCCCTCCCCCAGCATCTTCATTGTTAATCCCTCTCCCTCCCATACAAGTACCGCGCGAGTATGTACGCCCACACTTTGGTAGCGAGGTGCTACCTGCCTGCCCATCCATGCCACCATCGTCTTCAGCCTGCCGCGAGGATGCTGTGGTGTTTGCAACCCAACCCATCGTCCGTCGGTCAATCAATCAACCCTCTGCACTCGAGTAACCGTCTGGTGTGGAAGAACACGATTGTTTTTTTTTTATACCCCACCATCACGGTTTTTTCTTTTCTTTCAAGAAATATCCTTCCAGAAAAGCCGGAAAGTGCATGCACCAACGGGTCGAGATTGTTTTCCTTTTCTTTTTTCTTTTTTTCCTCATGACCCCACTATGCCATGCATATCATAATAAACCAATCCACACCCTTCGCTGGCAGACCCAAACACCAATCAAAACCACCACGACTCCGAAAGGGGAAAAACAGCGGTGAACAATGAAATTCATGAGTTGGTCAATACAGACACAAGTTAATTGTCCTACCCGGTTGAAGAAAAAGAAAACAGGGGTTTCCATTGTTCGCACAACGCGGTGTGAATAGCATGGCATAGCCTCCCTACCTACCTACCTGAGTACTTGTACAAACAACTCAGAGAGCGATGGGGCAGCCAAGGGATTCTAGTAAGCACTGCTGACGACACAACCCGACAAGACACAAAACATTATGCGGGGGGTGCACTTCACGAGTAACGTAAGGAACCAACAACGTCCTTGCGTTGCTGATGACATGATCATAAGGTAGCAGCTGTACCCCTCGCCCTCCCGCGCTAAGCATCCGCTCATCTATCATCACTTATTGAATTCATTCATGTTCCAAGTCACCCGCCCGCCATTGGAGCCCTATTCACATATGATACGAGTATCAACCCCCCCCCCCCCCCCATACAAACATCTCCATGGAAACGACGATTATGTTTTCCGATCCACGAACCCATATTTTCAGGACCCAGTATCGGCAGATTAGCTCAAGGCTAACCACCTAATAACGGCGTGCCCACCTCTTACCCACCCTATCTCATCCACGAAACAACCGAACGAAACATTTCACGCCCCATTATTCCTCCAAATTAAAAAAAACAAAACAAAAGAACAGTAATAACAATAATAATAAAAACAGCAATTAATTCCCGATCGATCTTAATACTTCCAAAATGCAATTTCCACAAGCTCCCTTTTGTTTTGTTTTTTCCAAAGTGAAGGAAAAAAAAGGATGAAAAAGCAATTCTTTTGTTTCCTTCGAAATTTAACAAGATCGAGTTAAGGCGGCTGCCATGGGTCCTTATCGCCAGCCTATCGTAAGCGAAACAAGGCGCGCAAACGGGAGTGGTGCGATCGGGGAGGGGTAGGGTCGGACAGGGTAACTACATGAACCCGAGCACTGTATGATAATTAGCATATGTAAATGGGTCGTGGGGATTTGCGTGACCCTGGAGTATTATATACCTCCTCGTACGAGTACTTGCCCAAAGTTTGTCAGGGTAGCCGGGTCCGCATTTGCCCACATACGCAAGATAGGCTAATGAGTTGCGAAGTATAGAGACTCATGAAACCAAAAAAAATGTCACCTAAACAAGAGTTTTAGCAAGTACTGGTACTCCTGCCCGGCCAAGTCACCAAATGTCCCCCTCCATTCTTCAAGGCACTCGCTATGAAGAGGCACAGTACTTATAGTGCATGTCTAACATACACACACACTGAGCCTCGCCAGCATATGCGGACCCGGCCATTTCTACAAACGTCAGACGATCACGAGTAATAGTGGTGGTGTCGAAGCGTTTTTTTGTTTTTTAAAAGGGGGGGGACTAGGCAATGCATACTACCCGGAACCAAGCCAATGGGCCGAGTTTTCTGGTGTTAGGTTATGCGGAGGCAATCCGTTTCTAGGAAAAACGCCTCGACATGATGAGCATTCGAGATACATACATAACTTACATACATACAGTAGGGCAACGGAAGGGAGGAAGGGAGGAAGGATTGGCGCGGGGTGGTTCCGGTCGTGAGTATCTTGGTACTGTGCTGTTGGATGCGTTTGATCTGCGACGTTTGGTCTGATATAGCTCTGGGTGATGATCTGGAAGGAAGCGTGGAAGGAAGAGAAGAAGGAAGCTGGGAGGGAGGGAGATGTTGGCGATGAGGGATCGGCGAGAAAGTGCATGTACGAGTACTAGTACAGAGGCTTGTGGATAGGGTGGATGAGACATGCGAGGCTGGGGTAGGGCTCTGAATTGAATGGTGTCCTGTGCTCGAGTACCCTACAGTACCGCGTGTTTTTGTTTCTATGAGCCGGAGGAAGAATCTATCCAGGGTATCCGTAGTGCTTTACAATGCTGTGCCGTGCTCTAGAGCGCAGCGCTTTTGTCGCCGCTAAATCACCGCGATAACAGACGCTACAAGTACCGGTAGCAAAGTTCGGACCCCCACCATTCATTTCCTACAAATACATATGACGTCAATCCCGATACGGCAGACTCCAACCCATTACCGTATCACACACAGCACGGCCACGTCCGTAAAAAAGCCTTTCGAGCAACTTCCTCGTATTAAACCTCGAAAACCGTGCCGCAAAACCTCGTGAAATCCACCACCACCTCTTGTCAGCCCCGTAATCCCCGGGGGCTCGGAGACAAGGTCTCTCCTGAGGTTGGGGGATCTGCATTCTTCCCGAAAGAGCAAATATCGGCGTCAGCCTTTCAGATGTGCTGCATCTCATCGGCCAGTGGCGGTACTCGTAGTAACTTTTGCGACTAAACCTATCCTAGACTGACGGGTTCACTCACGGTTCCCGCCGGTATTATTCTCGTGGGGGATTTTCACGAGGCTTTGATGTAATACCTACATTGATATTGGGGGCCTTTTATCTAACTGAACGATGAAAAGGGTGGTAGTACCGATTGCTTGGAGTAGTAACGGGTGTCTTAGGTTGATTTTTTCTCTTCTAGGGATAGTATATAGTAGTCGACCGTGCTGCGACTACAGGTGCTATGCCGGAGGTCCGGAGGTTCTAGGAGACGGGCCGTGACCTGCAGGCTATTCCGGATGACAGGAAGCGGAAAAATAACGGGACCGGATACTTATAGTTGTGTAACGCGACTATGATACTGGTATGATACTTACCCAGTACTATCGGAGAAACAAAAAGATATGGACTTGACCCAATTGAGATAGGAAGGGGATGCCTTTATTGAGCTGTGCCGTACTCTACTCTACTCACTCATGTATTGGAAACGGCCGTTATCTACGATAAGATCCAGGAAGGAAAGCCAACCACAAAGCGCCAAGCTATCTCTCTATCTATCAATCCACCAGCATCACATCATACCACACAACTACTGTATCATACCGTGCCGTACTACCACCGTAGTAAAAGCCAGTCCCAACAGCAGCCTTACCCCCCACAACCAATAACCCACTAACCTCCAACCCCAACCCCAAAACAAAAACAAAAACAAACAAACCAAGGGGAGGAAGCGGGGGGAAAAATCTATTAGAAAAATTACGATAATAAAATAATATCATACCAGCCCCACAATTCCATCCATCCTCCTCCAAGAACCCCTCCTCCTCATCTCGCAAACCCGAGGCGACATACGGTAAGTTTAACTGGCATCACAACTGTCTGTACGACCCAAACCTTTTCCTCCCCACGGGGTCCCCCCAACCGGCCAACAAACGAAACAACCCCAACCTGTTCCAGATCACTTTTTTAGCGTCAACTTAAGCCTCGCGTATATAGTAACACTTTACTCGAGCGCTGTACAGCTCATCCCAAACGCGGGGGCGGATGCCAATAAGTGCAGTGCAGTGCCGTACAGCGCACCACGATGCGCTTTCTCGGTTAGGAAGATGTTTAAGGAATGGCCCTGATGGCGGGGGTGGGATATTATCGTGTGGTGCTATTGCCGTAGTAATATTATATAATAATAATAATTATTATTATTATTATTATAGCAGCGAAAATAGTACTGGTACCTACGGTACTCAACCAGCTGAACAGATCAGATTTGAACCCACGGTACAGTACTCGTACTGTGCTCCGGTAGGTCTGCTGGTGGTAATGGACTTACTGTGGCTTATCTATGATAGCTACTGGTATAATATGATGCCTAGCACAGTAAGTTACCGGTATGATATAACGCTAGTATTCTCGGGCGCGTGCGCTTTGGACTGTACCGTGGACACGCTGCCATCTGGAGAACCATGTAACCTAAGACATCAACGACCGAACCACCATCACTACTACCACGGCCTTTACCTGCATGCGTCTCCCATCCCCCCCCCGCACCTTATCTTACCCATATGCTGAATCCACCTGAATCAATGCCGTATGCGTGGGGTACAGCGCTGTGTGAACTAGAACGGTACTGGTAGGTGTGAGTGTAAATGGAGGATAATGTCATACACCATGGCCCGGACCTGACTTGCCCATTGCCGCTACCGTTGTGGTGCGCTGTACTCAGTCAAGTACCGTATCATACCGGCACTTACACTTCACCCACATCACTCATTAAAGACAGTCCATCCGAGCACCTAGCTCATGAAAAAAAGAGAGAGGAGAGAAGATACAGATGCTATGATATTATCTACAATGAATGCCTAGACTGGCGCAAATCCCTTCTGTATAGTGGGAGGAACCCCCTCTCTATCATGACCTTGTAATGTGATGTAGCTTTTTATGGATTGATTTTGGCTTTCTCGGTCCCGTCACTTACTTTTCGCCCCGGCCGCCTGCCAAAATAGTCACTGCGGAAAAGAGGAAGGAGAAAGATGTACAGTCTAAAGAGGGAGGCAAGGGAAATATTAAACGTAGCTGTCAAACTCCCACACACGCACATGCCGGAAAGGCCTCGCTCCGTGGTATAGTAGGGCGTGGTAAGTTAGCGCTGATTTAGTCGTCGTCGTGCTCATCGTTGGCCTTCTTTTTTGGGTTCTCCTTCAGCTGCTCCTGCCATAAATTCCCGGCTCTGTCTTTGTCGAGCTCTTTGAAGACGAGATCAAACACATCACCGTACCAACTGACTGGCCGACCTTCCAATCCTTCCTTGATGTTCTATATAATTGCCCATTAGCAAATCATTGCTATTCTTAACATAGCAGCCCTCCCCTCATTTGCCACTCAGCCGCAAAGGCCAGTAGTAAGGCCAGGTAGTAAGTAATTCTTACCTCGGGAAGCTCCAGCCAGTCCGACATGTTATCCACCGGAAATATAATTGTCTTCGCCCCGGATCTGCGCGCGGCTACAGCCTTCTCGCGAAGGCCGCCTATTCGCAGTACCTTACCAGTGACAGTAAGTTCCCCGGTCATCGCAATCGTGGGATCAATCTTGTGATTTAGGGCTAGGGATAGCAAAGATGTGGCCATCGTTATTCCGGCAGAGGGTCCTGCATCAGCCGGTCATTGTCAGCTTCGGTTATAATGGAAAAGGTTGTCGGTCGACCCTAAGTAAAGCAACAGAGCAATGTCACTGATTCTTTGAAACTCACCATCTTTCGGGACGGCTCCCTCCGGGCAGTGGAGATGGACTTTAGCCTTGTCAAAGAAATGATTCTGTGGGAACTTCTGGGACATCATGCTCCTTGCGAATGCATAGGCCACTAACGTTGATTCCTTCATCACATCCCTCAGATTACCAGTTCTCTCCAAGGCCGGGCGAGAAGAGGACGTCAAGGCCGTTTCCAATATGGATTCGACGTAGAGAGCTGCACCACCCATTTGCGTCCACGCAAGCCCCATGACAACACCCGGAGGTGTGATGTCGTACAACCTGTCAGAAGTGAAGATTGGGGGTCCAACATAATCCTTTAGATTATTTCTATCAATTGTGACGTGTACCGATTCTGGAACTGCTAACGCTTTTGGATGTTCACTAGTTTCCTTTTCCATGTTAATGGGTTTTCCCTCTTCCTCTTTGCCGACTTCTTCTGCCTTCTTCTCTGGTTCTCTCGAAGCTGCTTCGCCCTCTTCAGCCATTGCTTTCTCTTCCGGCAGGGCCGCTTCACCCAAATCTCGCACGATCTTCAGGGCAGATTTCCTGAAAACTTTCTCAATCTATTCCTATTCGTTAGTTATTTGGCGAGAAACAACGTTGAATATCGCACGTGGTGATGGTCTGCTCCTTGCAGCGAAACCATCTGCTTACCTGTTTTTTTAGATTGCGCACCCCGCTCTCCCGGCAGTACGATTTTATCAACTCTTCAATCGCATCCTTCTGCAACACCACGTCGACATTCTTCAGCCCACTCATTTCTCTAGCTTGGGGCCCTAGGTACTTTTCTGCGATCGCCATTTTCTCATCAGCTACATAGCCCGATAGCTCAATCATCTCCATTCGGTCTAACAGTGGTCTGGGAATTGTGTCCGTCATGTTCGCTGTACAGACAAACAACACCTTCGAGAGATCGACTGGAACATCCATGTAATGATCTAGGAAAGAGGAATTTTGCTCCGGGTCCAGAAGCTCCAGCAATGCAGATGCTGGATCTCCTTGATGCCCTCGGCCAATCTTGTCCACTGCGCACGGAATGGATTAATAAGGAAGCTCCAGATGATTATACATGAACGCCCGGGATGTTTCGCCTACCTTCATCAATAAGGACGAGGGGATTCTCGGTTTGACACTTCTTCAAAGCCTGGATAATGCGGCCCGGCAAGGCGCCAACATACGTTCGACGATGACCTTTTATCTCTGCGACATCAGTGAGACCACCAACACTGAATCGGTAGAATTGTCGATTCAAGGCTCTGGCGATGGATTTTCCAATTGATGTTTTACCAACACCTATTTTCGTGCTGTTAGCCCTAGCAAGGAGTAGGGGAGGCGGATATTTTGTTGCTGTAGATAGACATACCTGGGGGTCCCACAAAGCAGATAATTTTCCCTTCGACGCTGCCTCTTAATTTCCCAACTGCAATGAACTCTAAGATTCTGTCTTTGACGTCCTCAAGCCCGTGATGGTCTTCATCTAACACAGACATGGCGTGCTTGATATCGTAGTTCTCACTAGATCTCTGGCCCCAGGGGATTTGTGTAAGCCAATCCAGGTAGTTTCTAGTAACGTTAAATTCAGATGCTGCAGCCTCGAGATGAGCTAACTTATTAAGTTCCTAAGCGCACAAGTGTTAGGGGTCCATTCTCAAATGAATTAGAGTAATGAGTGATTGGCACCTCATCGAAAACCTTCTTAACAGCCTCAGGCATAGCCAGTTTCTCAGCCTTTTCCTTGAATTTCTCTACAAGCTTATCCTTCCCATCGCTCTCGATGCCAAGTTCTCGGCGAATGCCTTTCATCTGTTCCATAAGCCAGTATTCCCTCTGCCGTTTTTGAATCTTAGCCTCCACATCCTTAGATATCTTGCTCTGAAGCTGTGCATTCATGAGCTCTTTCTTGAGAACCACAAGTGCCTTCTGCAGCCTCTCCTCTACGCCTAGGGTTTCTAAGACCTCTTGCAGTTCCTTGACCTCGCCGGCGGATACTGCCGCGGCAAAATCCGCTAGTTTCGCAGGCTCGTCAATGACGTTACCGGCGGACTGGGACATTGAAAAGGTGGAAATCTGGTCCCTAAAGAGGGGGTTAAGATTCGCAACCTCCTTGAAAACATTGATGATCTCGGATGTGACAGCCCTGATCACCGGGCTCTTTTTGTCATAGCTCTCTTCAACTAGGTTTTCGACATCGACGATACTGACGTTGTGCTTCTTCAGGAACGAGGTAGCGTATGGGTTTGACGTTGGTTGCTTCTCAACCTCCTCCTCGAAGCTTGCGACTACATCTCCCTTGTCCTCTTGCTCCTTACCCTCCTCCTCCTCCATCTCCTCAATTGGCTCGGGTTCTGCGATCTTGGGCGAGGGTTTACCCTGAGGTAGAAGGTTCGAGATCTTAATCCGTCGGTGGGGATACAAAACGGCTGTTAGGCTGCCGTCTTCACCGTGGACTGGGAATGCGCTAGTGATCTGAGCAAAAACGCCAACATCATGGACTTCATCTGTGCTCTCAATCGTGTCTCGATCCGCATTCTCGTCCTTGAACAGGAAAGCCCCAATGTAGGGCTGCCCCCTCTTCATCATTTCCTGAATAGCTGCAGAGACAGCCGGATCCCTAACAGTGACAGCCTTGTAGAACCCCGGAAATAGAGGCCGTTTCGTGATGGGCAGAGCCATGACTTGAGGGTAGATATCCGGGACCGTAGGTTTTGAGAGAGCTCTATCAGAGGCTCCTCTTCTCCGTCCACCGCCACCACCAGGAGAGGGACTATCATTGCTTCCGTTTCCACGCCCACCGGTACCACCAGACCCGCCCTTCAATATCTCACCCAACGAGGCACCATCTCCGGACCCCGCGTCGCCATTATCTACTTTGGCATCGACACGCTCGTCATTCTTCTCTTTCCTCTCGACTTTCTCATCAACCTCCTCGTCGATAATCTCCTTACTCCCGGGGCCCTTCGGCGGCGGCTTCTCCTTCAGCTGTAGCGCGGAAACAGATAATCTCCGATGGTCCCCGAATCTCAATGCCTGAGCCGTGCCCGTCGTGGCGGTGGCGAAGGCGGTAGTGGGAAAAGAGCTATTCCGTCCCAAAGCCAATGAAGCCGACGACCATCCGATGCTAGCCCGGGTTGAATCCGTAGAGGGAGAAGATAAATGACGTCTCGTCCTAGGTAATCGCAGCAATCCACTCGCGCAGACCCGTACCCTCCCTTCTGGAATCCTCAGCGCCGTCTTCCAAGGTAAGTTCCGGCCGTACACCATCTCGCAAAGAGAAGAAAAAGTGAAAGAAGAAACCCGTATTGAATCTAATTCAACTCGTACACGAAAGAGGGAGGATAGAAGAGTTAGAGAGATGGTGAGATTAAATATTATATATTGAACCCTGAAAATTTCGTTGATGAAGGGGAAGCGTAGAGTGGGGTGGAAGATTACCGAGACGATAAGCGGTTAGTGCCAGAGAGGGGAGGAGAGCCGCCGTGGTGGTCGGGGCGTGGAGAAGAAGGGTTGTGAGTGGATAAATGTGTAGAGACGAAGGGGAAGAAGAAAAGATGCTAAGGCGAAAATTGTATCGCAACTTTTGCTTTCTTGTGACTTCATCCATGCATTGGGATGCGCGGTATTATGCAGTAATGGACCCAGCCGGCGGGGTGTGGGTAAAGGGTCTTCGCTACCCGTGCGTAATACTCGGCACGAAGTTACAGCAGAGTGGATTTATCATCCGCGGGTGTGGCGGGGGGGGGTTCGAGGCGGTCCACATGTATCCCTTTTATCTCCGATGGTTTTTATTGGGGACGGATGGACGGTAGATTTATCTTTGTGCGACTGTCCGGTCCCTAGAGCCCGGGGTATGGGTGCTTTGAAAATTGTCTTGGAGAATGCGGATTCAAGTCAACTAAATAGCACAGAACTAGTACAGTACAAGTACCAGTGAAAGTGGTTGGGCATATTGTTTGAGATATGTGGGATTTTATCTAATTTCCCGCCGATCGTACGAGTGCCAGTGCGAACTAGTGTTCCGCTGTTGTGCTTTCTTACTGGATTGGTAGTGTTGGAATGATCACTGAAATCACATTGACTTGTCCAGATATATCAGAGTCCATCTTAGAATAGCATGTAGGTTCCCGCAATGTGCAAAGCTTAATTGGAGTTTCCGCAAGAAACACAAGTACAATATTGGATTGAGATTTTTTACCGGTATTATTGGTAGATTGAGATGTATGGTGCCGCAAAATTATCGTGTCATTGCATCCATACGAATTACGCACCCGATAGCAGTTGAAATCTTACATGTTAGACTAGACTTCTCTACAGGTAGCTACCTTCTCCCCCATCCCCTCTTAAAACTTGTCCCTACCAGTATATACCAGAACCAGCCTTGGGTAGCGCCCGCCTATTGCCCAAAAGAGCCCTTCCGCCCTCCCTAACCCTAGCAACAGAGATGATCTCGTCGGGGCCATCCTTCTTCTCGCCGGTCTTTGACGTGTCGGAGGTGAGCTCGTCACAGGGCATGCCAGCGCCGGCAAATCTAGCCTGTAACCTCAGCCTGGTGAGAAAGCCTTGAGGACGACGTGAGCGCCTGTGCTCTAGGTTCCTAGGCCATGGGGGGTAGCACCCTCATAGCCAGTCTTTTTCTAGCCGTTGGGTCGGCGTGGAGGGGGCTGCGGTCGCCATTTAGTCTGTATTTCGCACTTAGAGGGGTTTTTCGCTTTTCTGGAGACGAGATGGGGCTATCATATGGGCTTACCTATAGAGTAGGGCAAATTCAAGCTCGTAGGCTGAACGAAGAATGCATCAGGAGCCTTCCCTTCTGGCGGTGCGAGGTTTTCTCTTTTAGGACCTATTAAGAAATTAACACTCATGCCCTTTCCAGAAAACATATAGTCGTGAAATCTTGGCCTTCGGTCCTCACCACCGCCCCTGTCCAATTGTAAACGAAGAGCTAATAATTCCCGTAGAAACCTACCGTAGTCTTATCATATCATACCAACGAGCAAATACTCAGTCCCCCTGACCGTTCTTGCCTTGCCCTTATCACATACTGTGCACTCCCAAGCGCTTCCTCCTCAGCCCGAACCCCCCGACAATGGGCTTACCTGCTGTGGCCACTGGGTCGGGATACGGTTGTTTCGCTGGTTCGGCATGGGGTGTCTCTGTCGATCTGCTTGCGGATGCGGGACTCCTTCTCCAGCGATTGTCTCGACCGGAGGAGAATTGGTGCGAGAGCGACGGTCATTCCGGCAGGAGGCGCAGCGACTGCTAACCCGTTTCCATCCTCGGACCCCCGTTCTCTGTAGTCCCTAACATGATCTTGGCCATGGGAAGTGCTTCTTTGAGGTTTATCCCACTTGTTTCGCTTCTTACAGTCGGAGGAGTCGACAGTCATTCCAAATCAGCTTGCTATAGGAAGTGGTAGAGGAAGGAATATGAAGCGGGATCTAGATCAGTGCTGGTATGAGTTGGGAGCGAAAGGTGGTCTAGGTTGAGGAAGGAATTTTGATAGAAAGAGAAGGGGAGGACTATTAACAAAGCTCGTTTTGTACACTATAGCATTCAGGTCCGAGGAGAGCGAATAGGTGGTTAGGTGGCTCGTGGGAATCAACTGTCAACCGGCGTTGCCATCTACGGTCCGCGCTGGGTCAAGTTTCAGGGCGCCGGAAATGGTTCTGGCACTGGAGATCATGTGGGGTGATGCGAGCGATGAAGTCCTTGCGCTGGATGCTTAGGGCGACCGGGTATATTGGGAAGACTTAGAAGGTGGAGCGGAGCTCCTATGATATATAGAATATCACAATTGCGTTAGAGGTCCTGCTGGGGCGGATGCGGGGGTTCGCCTTACGTAGAGGAAGCGAAGTTCGTGTTTATTTACGCTAATGCTGTTCACGAGGGATAGGAGATCGTGCTAGGGCCAGGCAACGGGGGTGGGGTCGAATTCGAAAAACCCCTGCTTGCCATTTTGTTGGGGGTTCGGTCGAAGTTAGTACTCGTAAGTATAGTATGTTCTAGGACTCTCTAGGATAGACGATATATTTCCTCAGGGGGTGATTTTCCGGGGATTGTAGAGGAGGGGGGATTGAGGATTGGGGGGGTGTTCGGGTGTTTCCCCAGATTTTCACTCGAAGGGTAGCTAAGGGTTAGGGTTAATAATATCAAGGGAATTAAATTTCTAGAATCTTTTCTTTTTTTGTTGAAGACCGTTTGATGAACTCTATGGACCAGATATCTGGTACCAGTGCCGGTACCCACTCCGACGAGCGCGGCGGATATCCCGTAAAAACACACCCAGCCCCTCCAAAAGACTACCGATCCCCCGTTAAATGAACCGAATCCAAGCCTTCCAGCCTTCGACCTCCCCCCCCCCCCCAATTGCCTCAGGAGTCGGAATCATAAACACAAGACTCGTCACTCGCTTGGACCGACTGACCGTTCTACCGCACTGAAGGCTGTTCCTCGATGGCCAAGTCTACTCGAATATTGCTCCATCGATAAACGTTCCTCCCCGGGTTTAGCCCAAACTACCCAAGCAAGCATGGATTAAACTTGCGAATTGGTCCCCACTATTAAACTACCACATCAGGTTAGACGTTCTAGTTTATTTGCGTTTAGCTTTCGTTGTTGGGAGCTTATTTACCGCAGCGCGCCTCCTAACGGTGCCCAACGTTTACGCACACTATTACCTGTAGCATGGGTGTTCGCGTTTATAATGCTCCTGCCGGATACTTTTAGTTATAGCGGTGGATACGGCGAGTGATTGCGAATGTTTATCGACAATATGGTGGAGAGGTTTGCGGGGGGGTGTCTATTGGCTTTTTTTGGGGGGGGGGGGGGCTGTGCTGGAGGAATTGGAGAATTGCCGGTGGAGTTGGGGTGTTTGGAGCTGTTCGAGGTAGGCTGGTGCCTCGCGGACTAAAAGGTATTTTGAAATTGATTGCCATCAGAAGGCACAAGTGGATACGAGATATGCTACTGGTGTCGTGTACTGTACGCGCTTACCGTGTTCGGAAATTTTGTGGCCGGAAAGCCCAGCTGTGATGGTGGTTCGATCATATGTGATCACTCGAGAGACCAACCCACTTGACAAGCCATGCTACTCCCCAAGTTGGGAAAGTCGAAATCCCCCTCTCACCTAAGATGCTTCATTTGCGACTTTAGAATTATCGAGCTATCATATATTGACTTCTAAAGGCAAACTGTGGTCTTGGCAGTAGAATAATGGCAACTTGCCTTTGATCTCGATTGGCATATTAGTAACCAGAATCGACGCTAATGCATGAGACCAATCTTCCCACCGTCTCACCCGGCCAGGAGATAAATCGCTTGCAATGTGCTCTCCTCCGTTGGTTCCCGTTGGTTCCCGCTGTTCCCCTACTCTCATGTGAATAGGATGTGTCAATGCCTAACTGATGCCCACGTCTATGAAGCTTCCATTTACCCCACCTATAATACAACACCGTTGTCTAGGTTGTGCGATAATGCAACTATATACAATGCCAATGATGGACAGACGCGGGGTGATTTAACTTAGCAGACAAGGGAAATAGAAGACAAACCAAAAGGGTGTGTATATACAGAGAAGGAGCTATGGCAAAGCCCTAACTATCTACGGATATATACAAAATTGATTTAACAAAACCCAAACTATAGAACAAGGAGTGTGGGGGGGTGGGGCGATTGGGGGTTAATAAGGTAACAAGAAATTCCAAGGGAATCATCCAAACTGGGGGGTTGGCACTGCGGTGGCATTTCAGTCTGCTTGTAGAGAATTGTTTGTAGCGGGCTCGGGGCAATGCTTTGTCAAGTTTCTTCTATCATATGATGAATGCATACTAGAACAATATTGCCTATAACTCAGAGGACTCAGGTTAAAAGATATGTATTTACAAGATATAGTTCTAATAGAAGAATTGCAGAGTCAGATCTTCAGATTAGCTAGTTCTGACTCTGCTTGCCAATTATGAATATTTTATTTACCATGATTTAACATATAATATTTCACAAATTAACATCTATCAATATGCTGATTTTATTCTATTGAAAAATCTTCTTATCTTACCAATATTAACCCATATAACTAAACATAAATTCAAGCATTACGGTGATGGTTACATTCAAAACTGTCACATCTTTTGTGAGAAAAGTGGTCCCAACTCTAGTCTTCCGGAACCATAGTTACCTACCATCCCCTGACAGAAGTTGTCTCAGGTCGTGGGGCTCGTCGTCCTTGCTAATGACGGCCGTCCTGGGAATTCAAGGACGAGGACGGACTACATTTTGCCGTCCCGTCTCGTCCGGGGGTCTTGGCAGTCCCCCCGCCGGGCCCTACGGGGGCCCCGGACGGCTGAGAACACTGGAAATATGCCGCTTATCCCAGTCCGGTACGTCTTAGACCCCCTTCCCCTATCATTGCTTTGTGGGGGCGTTTTGGGACTTTACTCTCTTCGTATTGCTGCAAGTCATATTTTATGGCTGTGATAATGCCTTTTTTCCTTAAGAATTTACCTTTCTCAATTGATGCCCCGGAGACAAACTCTACTTTTGGGAGCAACGAAAAAACCGTTGGTTTCATTGTGCTGTGGAATCCCCCTTTCTCTCCCTAATAAGTTAATCTTCTTTGCTGGAGCCTCATATGCGAACTCACTGCCTAAAAGTGGGAATGGTGTCTCTGACTGATCGGCGAAATTGTGTTGTGCATAGGATCTTGCATGGACCGGCTGGAAAGATTCGGGCAGAGGCGTGACTCTGAGCAAGTTTGGTTTCGAGGCATTTGTGAGGTTGAAGAGCTTTCACCTGAAGGACTGCCTGGAATTAGATAAATATATCCTAAATGGAAAAAGCGTTCACCTTGGCTGGTGTGGGCGGCTGGACCTTTGGGGTTCGACAGATTGTTGACGATCTTTTGTCTTTTCTTCTTGTTTCTGCGGTGTTATAGATGCGCTTACCTGCAGAAAAAAAGGGGTGTTCTGTTCCTACTTGTTTTGTCCCCATTTGAAATAAACGTTATGCAATGGAACACTCGATACGAACAAAATGCACTTGTGCCTCCAAGTCTCCTTTAGCAACAGTGTGCTGAAGTCTGATATCTATTCTGCCGGTACTGACACAAAGTTGGTCTCGTGACTATACACCATAAACCCGCTAGACGGGTTACGACTCGTTTGGGTGGCCGCTTTTCCTTTGCATTGGCTATCAGATGTGAGCTTGTAGTATTTAGGGTTTCCTTTCCCAGAATGGCAATACTCCAATTCACGAAGCTTATAATGGTAATATTCTTGGCTGGAAGCCAAGAATATTGACGTAGTAGAGCACCTCCCTTATTTCCCTGGTTCGAGCCCGAGTCTTATTGGATACCGGCATGTATTGGCCAAGCTTAGGGGGTGACTGCATCAGCAATACCCAAGAGTTGGAGATGGTCTAGAAGGAATGAGGCTGTTGGTAAGAGGCTAACAAGTGGGCCCCTTACTCGAGTTGTTTGAGAACAACTCCTAATGAATTTTGTTCAAAGGTTGTGGGAGACAATGCCCCAATAGAGTGGCTGCGCTTCTTGAAGTGAAGGGAAGTTATACCGAGTATTAGATATCAGTTATCCCTTGGTCCGTCATGTGCTGCACCCAAGAGATCTAGTTCAGAAAACAAGAAGATCTGGAATGTATCCTTAACTGGAATTAAATTACTAGGGTTTCAAACTGACAGCCATTCCACCGTTCTCTTTGGTACGCGGACTAAGGGATGCTGGTATGGCATCTTTCTTGTTCTTATAATTGTTGGTCGTTGGGCGTTGGTCATTGAGAAGTAATGACAGAGCGAACCCCGCTACCCCACCTAGACCGATTGCGCATGGGCAATTAAATATGTTTCACACCACGAACACTTCTCCCGAGCGGCTTTACCTGCCATAATAGCATCTTACTCTATAACTTACGAATCAGTACTCTGCGGCGACCAAGAACCCGTGGCAGTTTTTAATTTTTTACTTTATACTTCCCAGAATACCGGTATCTCGGTGTTCTATCATGCCTATCATGTTGTGGGGCCCTTGGAGGAGAACAGAACTTAGCGGGAGAGTGAGCTCACGGGGGACGGTTATGTGCCCTACCGGTAGTTGTTGGGTACCGGCAGTTGTCGGCGGCAGCCGTGCGGGGGGGGGATAGGGGGCTTTCTTTTCTTCTTCTTCGAAATTGCTAGATCTATTGTCTCACAGGGTTTGTGGGATAGATGGTGGCTTTTGCTTTTGCGGGCTTCCTGCAGCTCCGCCAGAGGTCTGTCAAATCTCGTATGATATCATACTAGGACGATGCCTTCAGAAACTCACTTGTCCAAGCCCTTAGCCTCTGCCAGACTCCCCACTACCCATACTAAGAAACATACTCACCACCCAGGATAGAGCGCCCTATCAAACCCCTCTCTCCTTTAATTGACTTGGTCAACATCTAATCAGGCCCTCACACAGCCCCTGGAAATAGAACCATAACTTGTGCCGCAGCCATAGCTGAGCGCCAATAGATAGTTCGAGGCGGGATACCTGTAACAATGAACCGATGGTTTATCCCGACTGTCACAGTGCTCGTTATCACTGCCACTGGGAAACCAGGTCTGTACTAGTAGAGTATGCGCAATCCAAGCTCTGTCGAGTTAAGCCCGCGCCCAACGGCGCTTCACCATCCCCTCCTTCGATCCCGACCTTCGACACCCGGTCCGGACCTCGTATTGCACTAACTAACCTTCTTTGCTGTGCTTACCCTGCTGCACCGCCTCGCCCAACCCCACTCCCGAAAATCCCACACTCGGGATTCAACGCCCCAACTCGGCCTCCATCCAAGCAGAGGTTTTAAAAAAGGGACAAAAAGAAAGATATGTAAGATAAAAATAAAACCCCCAACTCACCCCGACCATCGGGCTCGTTATAATAAAGCAACGTTGATTCGCCGTTCTTCACTTCCGTTGCCGTACCGTACCTTATCGGTGGTGGTGGCTTCGCGACAACCAACTGGAGCTGCATGCCATGCCGTAGCCGCCAGCGCCAGCTCAACCAGGTGGTGTAACTTAGTAAGAAAGAAAGAAGTGAATGAGAAACATTTCCCCAGCCCGAACCAAAGTTTCCCAATGGGAGTTGTAAAAGCAACGCATAACTCAATTCGAGACGTTCTCCACTTTTTACTTTCCCGGGATCGCCGGTGCCTTAAACCTGTCCATTCATTCACTCATAATATTTATTACCATCATACTGCTAGACAAATCAAACCCTCTGTTGTCCCACGGTACTATTAATATCATACAATGGCTACAATAGGTTAAAAAAACACGAGAGAAAGAATAGGGCAAAATATTCCTCTCTGCAAGAAAAAAAAACTAATCAACTTCCCGGGGATATGCCATGCAGTATCGTATCGTATCGTATCGTGCATACCGTAAGAACTGGAATAATTGAACCTCACGCTAGGACGTTGGAGTTGCCTCTGTTGGCAAGGTCTGGCACTTTTTCCTTCCTTCTTCTGTCTTAAGCTCGATCGAGGGGGTCGGTTTTCGCTGTGCACTCGCCCCCCCCCCCCCTATCCAAGAGAGGGAATTTCGGACGTCTTAGCACGAGATTCAGTTCTTACGGTAAGCAACGTGCTCTGGCAGCTAATTTGCTGACCTCTTGCCCGCTTGCCTTCCGCTGCCAGGGCAATAACTAGACAAGCACGTTGCGGTACCGTAAGAACTGTAATAATCGAACAATGTGCTATGTCGTTGGACTTGCCTCCTCTGGTAAGGTCTGATGTTTTTTTTGCCTTTTGTATGCCCCCCCGGAGGGGCTGAGCAGCTCTTTTTTCGCGGTGTCTTTCGTCCCGTTTCCAAAGTAGGGAATTTTGAACTTCATAGTACATTGTTTGGTTATTACAGTTTTTACGGTGGGATGGTGTAACTTCCGCAGCTTGGAAGGACTAGCATAATAGCTACACTACGCACGCACAGTTTCGTCCCAAAGGCCAAGGGTGGTGCAGTATAAATATCCTCCTGGGGGAGGGAGGGTTCATTGAGCATGGGCTTTTGTGTCTGAGGTGTTGTACTGTTTAATTTATCATTTCACTACTATACGGGTATTTTGGTTCGACATGTCTATATCGGTGGGCTTGGGCTCGCTCCCTGTGGAGATTTTGGAAGGTATACTCTCGTATCTGCCTACTAGGGTTTTGTTGCGGATTGGTAGGGTTTCGAGGAGGATTTATAGCTCTGTCGGGTTCATTGCTGGGAAGAGGTTTCGGGGCATGGGGTTTTTGGAGGGGCATAATTTGGTGTTTCAGTGCTCTTCGCCGAGTAATCGGGTATGCTCTCTCTCCCGCTAGAAAGGACACCGGTTAATACGGTAGGAACCACAGTTCCACGCCCCATACTATAACTGCTGGTATAAAGGCTCCTACATCACAGCACCTCAAACCACTCCAACAAATATCGGGGACTTATACGCTCACTTCCGTCCTCTCCCCTCTGGAACCAAGCATCCCCAAGCCCGGCCCCAGCTCTCAACATCACCACAAACCAGCGATCTTTCCAAGGCCGGTGGTGGTGAACCGAAAGAACTTCTGAGTCTCCCGTTCGTAACTGCTACCCTCCCCTTTGAGGCATCGGAGTACTTCACGCAACTATGCGCCTCCTCTATACTCGTTAAATCGAGTCCTCAAGGGTCGGCTTTCGCTCGTGCGGTGCAAATCTTGGAGAAAGAAAGCTTCTTCCGGATTCGTAGGCCCTGGTTGCGCGCCGCTTCCAGGGCTCCCGGGGGGGCGGGAGTGTTTTGGTTGGATGAATTGCAGAATGTAGGGCTCCGGATGAAGGTTGCCGAGGGTGGGTTTGGGTTTATGGAGGAGAGTGAGGAGGACGAGGGTGCTACCGTGTTTCTTGTTAGGTATGAGGAATTGGTTGTCCGGACGGGCCATTTGGTGGACTTGTTTGAGAAGATGGAGGAGAAAGTTGGGGGCGAAGGGGATGTTTGATTGGTTGAATGGTATATGTTCATTGCGATCTTTCGGAATAGCAGGTGGGGTTTGCTCAGGAATTTCTGTATTTAGTCATTGCGTGATGGGCGGGCGTGGATACACTGGCGGGGGCATTGGAGATTGGATAGCCGCGGGTTCCCCCATTGTTAGAACCTTAGTTTTTTTTTGGTTTGGTTTCCTTTTATTTTCCCTCTGGTTTTGAGAGCCCCCCGTACATGCAAACTTGAGTAGAGATATGATATGAGTTACACAAGCTAGAGAAGACAGTAATACACAATAATTCATATACCTAATGTGTGCAAGACATCATGTATACAGCACCTTTGTTCTATCACATGGGGTAGAGTTCACGAGTTTAGACGGGAATCTGTTCTTTGGCCGGATCTCTCCCAATCATGACCTATCACTGCGATAGAAACCCCTCATCAGTAGGCTTGGGGCGTTTAAGACTTTAGTGTAATACACCTAGCCTGGATGGCGTGCCCGTACTCACGGAGGTACAAACTTTGGCATTGTATCTCCTTGAGCAGCCCCGATCGCTTCTTTAACAATCGCTGCAAGCTCAGCTTTTACCACCGGCTTTCCAGCCAGCTCGGCAAGTGCCATCTTCATGATACTGCCAGTATTGACCTTTCCCCCAGCTTCCTTTGCAGCCTCGACAACCCCATTTACTACAGCTGTGATCTCCTCTTCCCCTACTTTCTCAACCATCCCGGCGTAGATATCCAAGATAATAACCTGGCCAGTCTCCTTTTCAACCAAGTCCTCTCTCCCTGCCTCACGGAACCCAGAAATAGCAGCTGCGGACTTTGTCTTTGTCTTATTGATCAGAGCAAGGATATCGAGGTCTGTTGAAGGGGGGTTTTCTGTTTTAGAGGCATTACTTATGTCTGAAAGAATTCCCTGGAACGTAGTCAGAATCATCGGCGAACGCTTTGACAAATAGGTGAATTACTCGAATGACGTTAAGCTTATTGGTATCTTTGTTTCGCATAGCATCCTTAAGGTCGGTTCTGTGGGGTGATTCAGTGGGAACTCTTCCGGGTGAACAACGAAAAGGTGAATGATATAATATACCTCAATTTCAGTAGCAAAGGGGGTGACTGAGCTGTGGAGTAAGCCCTCAATACCGGCACTCGCATTGATCTCAAGATTGCTCTCGAAAGCATAATTTTGGGTCGATTGATGATTAGACTATTGTCGTTGGTGAGGTTGGATCGAAAAAATGGCGGGGGAAAATGTAATTTTATCCCTGTGTAACGACAAAATGCAAGGGTTAGGGTTTTCGCCAAGAGAGAAAATGGCAACGTCAGCCTCACCCAAGGAAGCAAGCGTTTCAACTTTCAACATCTTTAGGCCGGTTCCAAACATCTTCTGCAACCAACCAACTGGCTAACACCACCACCGTTAGAGAATACTTGATAGCAACTGGAGATAGCTACTGGTTCCTTCAGCTGAAAGGAATAACATCATGGCCTCGAGCTCTAATATAAACCCCTATGATAACTATGAGTCTAACAGAATCGAACAAGATGTCATCGACCCGGATGATCGTGAGCCCCCCACCCCCTCTGCCCTCCGCATGTGTTCGCGGAGGAGCTCTAATACCGGTAACTAATCTAACCCTTCTTGACAGTCGATGTTGATGATGACGACCCACTCGAAGCAACCTCCGCTACTACCCCGTTAAACCCCACACATCTCACCTCCGCCATTCCCGGTGAAGATCGCCGCGCGCCAAACAACACTTTGGACGAATCAGTCTGGGACACGCTCTCTCGTGATGTCTTCGCCGTCTGGGAGAAGATGAAAGCGGTCCTCTGGCCAAAGTTCACTTTCAAGAAGTGGCCAGACGCAAACGACGTTCTAGAGTCTGGCGGCGGCTTCGGCAACGGCGGCGGCAGAGGGGCCGCGGTTATTGGAGATTGGGACCTTTGGGGTCCGCTGATATTCTGCTTGGCTCTCAGCACGCTGTTGAGTCTTTCGGCAGGCGATAAGCAGACTACGCAAGTGTTTGCCGGAGTTTTCTCTATGGTTTGGGTTGGAGAGGCGGTGGTTACGGCGCAGATCAAGTTGCTCGGGGGGAATATGTGGGTCTTCCTACATGTGATGAGTTTCGGCTCACCATTGCTAATTCAGACCTATAGTTCCTTCTTCCAGTCGGTTTCTGTTATCGGATATACATTGTTCCCCGTCGTCATCTGTGCTTTCCTCTCGGCTCTGCATATTCCGGCTATCGTCCGTGTTCCCGTATATTCTGTCCTGTACCTATGGTCCCTTGCTGCTGGGGTTAGTATCCTAGGTGGCAGCGGAGTCGTAAGGAATAGAGTGGGCCTGGCAGTTTTCCCGTTGGGCATATTTTACGCGGGACTAGTCTGCCTGTGTCTGGTCAGTTAGGTGTGATGAGACACGATCGATGGGGCAATACGACGAGGTTATTAGCGGCTTTCTCCCTCCCTTCTGTTTTTTCCTAATGTTTGGAGGCTTTGTGCATGATTACGCAGGACAAAGGATAGCTTGTATATATTCTTCAATGATGGCTTTTTTTGTTAGAACGTTTTTCTATGAGATAGAGTGGGTTGCGAACGGCCTATGATGGAGTGAGGTACGCCTAGGATAGGTGTAGCTTATCTTCTAGTACCCAAGCAAGTTTGTGGCCCATACCTCACTCACCTCCCGGCTCACTGTTTACTCCTCCCCACTCTTGCTATTATCACGCAGTAGATTGGCTTGGGGTTTAGAACACCCCCTTGGTTGGAAATCTGGATCTGGGTACATCTGACGTGTTTAGCCTAACGTTACTCCCTAAGTACAGTATATATTAGCTGGCCTAGAGACTGGCATCCCTTCATTCTCCTCATTTCACCTCAGCTTTTCCCCATATTACATTTGGTCTCAGTTCTTCGTGAATCACATAGTGTCACTCGATACACCACTCTCAAGTCCTGATACCCCACTCCCACAAGCTGGGCATTTGTACTCGTAGGCCGCGGACAAGCTCCCCGGGGTCACTGATCACCTACCATACGCCAAGCAATTTAAGGAGACGATCCAAGCGGAACTGCCCCCCCCACGCAAAACCAACCTAAGCGCAGATGGGCAGTCTAGTACGGCGGCAGCTCTGCGGCTGCCCTTGAGCGCTAATTTTAATGATCAACACTCGCCGGGTCGAATTTTGTAAGATTTTTTACGTCGCAAGCTGCGGACCAGGCACTGGATGCGGAACCGGGGATGGGTAGAATGCCACATAATGTTCCGGAGCGCAGTACTGTAGATAACAAACTCAGTTACAAGTACAAGCATAGATCCACCGGGGTCGAGGACCGCCCATATCACGATCCCCAGGAAAAACCCTGGCCATGATAGCCCCCGAAAACAGTAAGCCACATTTTTCGAGCACCCCTGTTCAAATCGCTATTCCATTCCCCTTTCGTCCCCACTCATATCGATTAGAGAGGCCCGAAGTTTGTGACCAGAGAGCGCCCCGGATTCATATCAGGGGTCTAGACGTCCGGACGTTACAGCACCAGTATGGCTTTTTCTCGCTTGTGCTGATCACATGCACAGTACTGCACAATGCTGGAACACAAGTGCAAGTTGCCGGCACCAGATAAAGTAGGGGGAAAAAATTCTAGGATCTAGGATTTTCCACCTTCCTCACCCAAAGTCAGAATCCAACCCCCCCAGCGATATCGCATTGCTATCATATCGTATAATACCTTCCTCGTTCTTCACTTCCTTACACCACCAGCCCCTCTAAGAGATTATCATTTTATTATTAAAGCCCCCCCCCCCTCAATATCGTGCGCTGGCCAATCAGATGCCTGCTCTCGCCTTTTGAAAGGGGATCGAACTGCCGGCATAGGGTTGGAATAACCTGGGTTGAACGAAATTCATAAAATCCCTCTCTTCCCGAGTATAAGTACAGTACTGTACTACGAAGGAAAAAAAAGGCAGGGAATTATCCCATCTGGGCCGCTTGCCGGCATGTGGGTGCAAGTATTTGGCTGCTGAAAGTTGGGGCGGGGGGGAAAGCGGGGGTGGGCTGTAAGACAGAAGAGACAACGAGTTCGTTTGATCTCCCTGCTCGGCACTTCTCAAAACACTGGTACAGATACCCGAGATCGTTCCGACACTCGCCAGGCGCTGGGGCGCGCGCGCATACCGCTCTAACGAGTGATTTACTGTGACACATGTGGGTGTGTGCCGTGGGCAGCTGGGGGTCGATTGTAGTCCAAATTCTTCTCTTGACCTCTTCAAGTGGGAAATTCTGTTCACGATAAACGCTTTGGCGGGGTGCAGGCTTTGGGAGGCCAAAGCGCTGAGGTTTCCCCAGGACTGGTTTATGCATTAACCTTGTGATCGTGGCAGTGGGTTATTGCCTATCGTAGTTACTGTATGGGCTCACTACCTTTGTTTCAGGTGTTGGATTCTTTTCCCCCCTTTGAGCGGGAGACCGCGCGCATCGTCCATCTCTTTTAACAGAAAAACGGGGAAGGTGGGTGGTTGGGTGTGCTATAAGTTTGCGCCATGCTGTTTACTGTGGGGGAAACCTGCCAACTGAGTGTTTAGAAACCCTACAATAACGGGCAGGTTTTTGATCAAATGGCAGTTGAGGAAGGTGATAGCAGGTCCTATATGCTTGAAGGGGTGAAAGGAGAAGGGGGAAAAAAGAAAGAGGACTCGGATGATGGCCTGCTACTCCTCTATGAGAACTCTGGCAGAGCTATGCAACCTGCTTTTGGGCTAGGCTGCGGGCATGCCCGCTTTAGTCCAATGGTGGCTGTGAGGCGGGAGCAATGCGGGGGGTTACGAAACTGCCGTACCATGTCTGGAGGAGGATACGGTAGTGGTTGTGTGCGGTATTAGTGACGGGGGAAGATCGAAAGAGATGGATTTTGCGTACCGGCACCGTAAAGGGCAATGCGTTTCAGCTTGACATAGGGCAGTGGCGGGGAAATGGGGTGGGGGATTGTCTAATCTAACTCTCTCATTCTCTCAATCTGTGCTGAGACACACGTGGTGTGATGGTGGGATGTTTAGGATACGGGCTCTTCTTGCAATAAGATATCTCCCCGGGTCTCGTAGCTAGGTTAATGAGATGGTGGAGGGGTAGTTGTCTGATATCTGATTGTAGGGATGTGTATATAGAATGAGTAGGAAGAGTAGGAGTAAGTAAGAGTATGTACTACCGTATCCTACTCGTACTCAGTAGGGTAGGACTGTTTATCGATAAGAGAGGGAGCTTGTTTCCCTAAACGTGTTGCGCAACAAAACGGTCGGGGGCATTACCCGTTTTGATGGTCGCGTGGCTCGACGTCTCAGCGTGCCGACCTCAAACGGCCTGTTCGGCGAGGTGTAGGCGAGCCAAGAGATGGAATCCCTTCCCTTCCCACTCGCACTCCCCAATTGAGCGAATAGCTGGCGCACACCAGTCCAACCAACAGAGGATCCCTCCAACCAACAGACGAGCCCCTCAGCGAACCAAGCCCTTCCTTCCCCACTGATAGCCACAAGATACCCCCCACCTCGGTAGAATACAGTACTAACAAAAATTAAATTGAGAAAGTGGGAACTGAACAGTTTCCTTCATGGAGTATCGGTACCCGGAGGCCTGCGAGAGTTTTGGCCAGCCACAGGCGAGAAGAGCGGGAAAGAGGAGCAGAGAGGGCCCATCCTCCCTCTAGCCCTTTCCTCTAATATCAACTGTCCTTCCCTTTTCCACCGTTTGTTCATTCGTTTGTTCGTCCGTTATCCAAACGGTCGCCATTTCTGTTGCCCGTGCTCGCGACCGCTTCTTGGTTTAAAGGAACCCGTCTCACCGCGCAGTGCCTGACCCGCATCCTTCAGTCTCTGCCGTTGTTCGTTTGGGGACATCCTGGCAAATATATAGTTTCCAGTACCACCGGTGCTACGAGTAGTTTTGAGTGTGTATGAGCGGTGTGTGTGGCCGTGGGTTGCGTGTGAGAAGTTAAAGGGTGGCGGTGGTAGACATCGGTGGTGCGTGCTTTGCTCCGCTTCACTGCTTGCTACATTTTGTGCAGTTGTGTATGGGTGGTGTATCGGTTGTCCGACTGTTCCCCAGAAGCTGCCCACCCTTCCTTTTTTACCATTCTTCTCATCCGTCTTTCTTTTCCTCTCTCTCGCATTTGCTGCTGCTGCTGCTGCGAGTCCACCAAGGCACACATTGCCTTCTATTCATAGATTCCACTCCATCAATCCTGTCAATCTGCCCATCCATCCATATACCTACATACATTACATAGCCGTTTCTGCTGTGCTCCCTCCCGTCAACCGCTCGCTTGGATCGGACCTCCCTCCCATTTTTTTCACCATTTTCCCTGCCTTACTTTACCTCTCCGCCATCCCCCGCCAGGAGGCGTAGCGGCCGTAGAGAGGGTAGCAGGTGAAAGGCAGGAGAAGAAGGAGACGTGGAAGGCGGTGAGAAAGCGCATTGTGTTGTGGTAGAGAAGAAGGAGGAGGAGAAGGAGAAGGGAGGTGGGAAGGCTTCATCTGTGCACAGGGGCGAATAAGTCTGTCTTGTTCGTCATCGGGGGCTGCGGGGAGACGAAAATAAACTCTGCTGCTTGCTACACCTCACACCGCAACGCAACCAACAACAACCCAACACTCTCGTTCAAATCTGTCTCTTTTTATTTTTTCTTAATCCCCCACATCTCGAAGCTAGGTTAGTCGAGAAAAGAAAAGCGTGCGATAATTATATCTCACCTCCACCATAGTCCTCGCATCACACCACGCTCCACGCTCAGACGGTAGCATACAACTGTTGGGGGATCTCTAAAAAAGTTACAGGTGGAGCGAAGCAAGCAAGGGGATACTTAGGAAATCACGGAGATCATGCAGCAGTCTCCGACAATTAGCTGCCCTTTGAAGGTATTTGTCTTTTTGCTCCCCGTCCCGTTGTTTGTTCCTTCTTTTTGATTGGCGATTTCATATCATATTCTACTTGCACCTGTTTCTCGCTTCTTTTAATTTTTAATTTTACTATCTCTGCTGTGTCCTTCGTCGTCGTCATCTTGGCTTTCCCTCGTCCGTTATTTTCTCCGCTAAAAACAGTTGCTCCGCACAGACAACGACAGAAGTCGATTGGATTACTCCTCTGAAGTCCTACATTAGAGCAACCTACGGAGATCCAGAAAAGTACAGTGAAGAATGTGCTACTCTAAACAGACTACGTCAGGACATGCGCGGAGCAGGGAAGGATTCAACATCCGGCAGAGATCTACTCTATCGGTACTACGGACAACTAGAGTTACTGGACCTGAGGTTTCCCGTTGAGGAGCGAGGTGTTAGAGTTGGGTTTACATGGTGAGTGAAGCAATTGTGTCCCCTTGAAATTGTGTTTGTCGTGAGTGTCTGTCTTGTTCCTCTGGGCTGCTTGAGGTTCAGAGCGAAATGTGTGTGGAATTCGCTGCGGAGGAAGGGGTTTAACCGATGCGGCTGAAAAGTTATTTCATTCCACGAGCTACGCAGATTTGGATACATATTAAGACGACAGCTATCAAGAGAATGTTAATATCAAGGCTGATGGATCGGCGGTTCATTGTAGGTACGATGCCTTCACGCACAAACCAACCTCCCAATACTCCCTTGCTTTTGAGAAAGCTTCAATCATCTTCAACATTTCCGCTGTCCATTCATGCCACGCCGCAAATCAAAACCGCTCCGAAGAACTTGGAATCAAGACTGCTTTCAACTCTTTCCAGGCCGCGGCGGGAATGTTCACTTATATCAATGAGAATTTTCTACATGCACCATCCACGGATTTGAGTAGGGACACGGTGAAGACTTTGATTAACATCATGCTTGCACAGGCCCAAGAGGTGTTTCTGGAGAAAGTGATAGCGGACGGAAAGAAGAGTGGGATGCTTGCGAAACTGGCGGCCCAAGCTGGGTTTTTGTACGCTCAGGCTGTAGAAGGTGTTCAGGAAAATGTCCAGAAAGGTATCTTTGAGCGAGTCTGGCTATTACTCTGCCAGGTATGGTTGCCGTGCCTAACTGAATTGGGCCAAGCTGACCTATTCATCTGGCAGATTAAGCAAAATTTCATGGATTCATTAGCTCAATATCTCCAGGCACTAGCGGACAGCGAAGGTGGTAAATACGGACTTGCGATTGCTCGCCTGCATTTGGCCGAAGATTTAGCCAAGGAAGCTCTTCGAACATCACAATCGTTCCCTAATTCTCCCCCACCTACCTCTAATTTGTCCTCAGAAACTGGACCTGCTCTAGTCCAAATTAATAAAAGACATCTGGCGCTTGCCCAGGAAAAACTCGTGGCCTTGATGAAGGAGAACGACTTTATCTACCATCAGACGGTCCCAGCCGAAGCAGCAATTCCAATGGTTCCAAAAACAGTTGCGGCAAGGGCGATTCCCGTACAGGAGTTGTATCAAGGGGATGATATTAACCGTATTATTGGTCCCGATATCTTCCAGAAGATCGTGCCTATGAAAGTCACCGAGAGCGCATCTTTATACGACGAGGAGAAGGCTAAGTTGGTCCGCGCAGAGACAGAACGGGCAGACTTAGCAAATGCAGAAATGGTCGCAGCCTTGGACTACCTGAAGCTACCCGGATCACTAAAGCTGCTTAAAAACGGCTTCGAGAACGAGATTGAGGTGGACGACGAGTTCCGAACATGGTGTGATGATATCGCGCACAAGCCCGAAACTTTGGAGGAGAGGTTTGTTGGTTTAAAGAGGGATAAAAAGAGAATTGTGGAGATTCTGGATCGATCTTCAAGGGGTCTAGATACGGAGGAGAGCGTGTGTGAAAAAATGAGAGCGAAATATCTAGATGAGTGGACACAGCAGCCTTCAAGTCGGCTCACACAGACTCTCCGGGCGGATATTAGGAGCTATCGAGAGGCTGTTGATGAAGCTATAAACAGCGACAATCTGCTTTTTGCCCAGTACCGAGGAGTCAAGGCAGAGATAGAGGAAATGAGGAATGCGGGCGAGAGGGCTGAGGAAGGGGCTGTTGATGATTTATGGGTTAGTAGGGCTGGTGTTGTTAATGGTGGCTTTAATGGAGATCGGGGCGGGGAGACTCTTCTGGATGTGGACGAAGGGGACTCCGGAGTTACTGTTCTGGAACAGATTGAGAGAGTAGAGGAACTACTTAAGAAGCTAAATCTAATCAAACGAGAGCGGGCCCAAGTCTTGAAGGATTTGAAAGAAAAGGTAAGGCGTATTCCTATTTTTCAGGGTTGCATCACGCCCTAAGCTCATTGCTGTTTCGGCCGAGGCGATTTGCTAAAACTCTTAATTAGGTTCATACCGATGACATCTCGAACGTTTTAATCCTTAATCAAAAATCCATTCAAAATCTCGAGCCCCAATTGTTTGCGACAGAATTGGAGAAGTTCCGGCCACATACAAACAGGCTACTCACAGCTGCGCACAAACAGTCGTCATTAATGAAGGATCTGACATCAGCCTATGGTGATCTTTTGCAAGACAAACGAATTCGTGCGGAGCAATCCAAGTATGAAGCCTTATCACGCCAGAGAAACGCAGTGTTGGGAAAATTCAAGAAAACCTATCAGGCCTTTCTGGATATATGGGCAGGCTTGGAGAAAGCTCAGCAATTCTACACGGAGATGACTGAAACAGCCGAGAGTCTAGAGAAAAATGTGGAAACATTTGTATCGAACCGGCGAGTCGAAGGCGCTTCTTTACTAAGCCACATAGAGCAGCGGGGGGGGTCCGAAGCAGATAGCCAGCGTGGAAAACTCCTGGGCATGATGGAGAGGGTTTCTCTTTCGGGAGATACAAGCAAAATGCAGCAGAAGCGACCGCCACCCTTATCGAACGTGAACACTCACCAAAGCCAGCCTTCGTTAACGTCAACTCATGGGCAGAGTCCCCCTGGCACACCTAGATATACCCCCCATCAGTACGGCAACTACCATCCTACTCCCACGCCGCCCCCACCACCTCCACCGTCCGCACCAAGTGGGTTCGCCAACTATCCCCAGTATCCTGCTGCGAATGGCACGAGTGGGTATGGGCGACGGGATTCTTACGGTCAGACACAACAAGGGGGGTCGGTGCCAAGAAGAGACAGCTATCAGTCGGCTAACATGCAACGCCGGGAATCCCATCAAGCTGTTCCATCCTCTCCTCCGCCAACAGGAGGCCAGCAGCAACAGCACCAGCCATATCAGCCAAGCCACTACTCTTCCCCGCCGAATATGTATGCGGGGCAAGTTCCAGGCTTTCCGCAACAATACAACCCTTCAACGTACATACCACCACCTCCTCCTCCGGGTCCGCCCCCACAACCGAGCTTAAGCAGTAGACAGAGTTTCGGGGTGTTACCCCAGACCTCCTATCAGCAACCTCCACATCCGTCGACTCCAGGCCAACCACCCCAAGGGTATCACCAATATCCAGTCCCGCAAGGACAGCAGCACCAGCAGCAACAACAGCAGCAGCAACAGGACCCTTGGGCTGGATTAGCCGGGTGGAAGTAAGTGGAACGATTTTTAGCGCGGGCCGGGATTGTGTCTTTTCTTTTTTTCACTTGAAAGTTTTTTTGTTTCCCGGATTGCTTGGGCTGGTGTCTATTTCCTTTCTTATCCTTATTTATTTTCTCATGCCATCCCAACTTCTACCATCTCGCTTTAACCTCTTTTCCCCCTCCATTCCTCACTTCTTTGTTCTATTCTTCCCAGGGACATTCCCCCGCGCTTCTACGATAGAGGAAAGCAAGGACCCGGTGCTAAGAAGGAGAAGGAGAAGAGTCGAGAAATTGAGGAATGGAGTGGGCAACCCAGACTATTATAGCGTTGTGCGTTGAAATGGGAAAAAAGGGTTTTATGTTTGAGTATAGTAGCAGCTTAGACTGTGAGCCAGTGGGAGGGGAGGAAGAAGAGGATGATGTCTGGGGGGTGAGAATGGGTGGCAGAAAAGTGCAACTAGCGAGTGGTGTAGCGATTTTAGCTAATGTGCATATTGTATCCAGGAAAGGGAAGGGGAGTCAAAAGCAAAAGATTATACCTTATCAAAAAGTAACTATGGCACTGCTGCAGTTAGAATTCCCAACGTTTGAGCTTAGTATACCGTAGAATCTCGAATAATTGAACAATGTGCTATGTCGTTGGAGTTGCCTTCTCTGGTAAGGTCTGGTGTTTTTTTGTTTTTTTATGACTCCCAG